>Ga0209208_10008760_pt1 | contig 13427 bp, 12 predicted proteins | sample S1TSphfallax_3_FD_187694 | JGI IMG/M metagenome (GOLD analysis project Ga0209208, IMG submission 187694) | Host-associated microbial communities from peat moss isolated from Minnesota, USA - S1T2_Fd - Sphagnum fallax MG (SPAdes) (version 2) | ecosystem: Host-associated > Plants > Peat moss >...
GTATGCAAGGGTTTTTAGGATGGGCAAATGGACTTCTTGGAAACAAGGGGCTTGGCTAGGTCATCCTCAAAATAACAACAAAAATCAAATTATGTATGGATGAGAAAGTATGATGTATGTATTTTGAAATATACAAATACAAAATACATATTAGGTAATGACCTAGTATCAAGCACTTCTAAACAATTGGACCTTGAGACATGTAATGCACCATGGCCATGTGAATAACCTTAAGCCAACTTTGACTATAGAATTTGTTTTAGCATCAACTTTGAAGTAGGGCAAGGTACTCTAAACTTTTTTGGAATATTTTTATGGTTAGGGTTAGTGGCCCTTTTGTTATTCCATAGGCTAGGTTTAGGTAGGTTAAGGCAAGCTAAACTTAGGTATGCCCAAATAAGGTAGATTACATAGGTAGGGTAGGCCTCGGTAGGGTAAGGTTAGCCTAGGTTAAGCTAGTGTAAGTTATTATTACCTACTTATTTGTTATTTTACCCAAGTTGGTAGGTAAGTAACATAACACCATGAAAAATGGTACATAATTTTTTTTTAAATGTCACATTTAAACATGTCATTTGTATGCATTTGAAATGCAACTTGTAACAATGAAATATGACGATTGTGAATAGTAAAAGTTGGAAAATTGCATTGATAATAATGAAAAATTGTGGATTACAAGTTTGAAATTTGAAACATTAAAACATTACACGTTGATAGTCATTTATGACAAAATTGTACAATACACATTACAATAGCCAAATGGTGAGATTATGTTGCTAAGTGCAAATCTTACAAATTTAAAATTGACATGTCATTAACTTAAGTGCCTTTTGTTATCATGAAATTTGTTTGTTATACTATACATTTTTGTTCTATGAACCATAAAAAACCAACTTTCAAAGTGTGTAGCCTTGAGATTTTACATCATGAAAATTATCAATGGCAAAACAACACATTACATGATAAAATGGGCAAAAAGTATGATTAGCTAAATAGAAACCCAATCCATATTTTTAAATGGTCTTTAGACAACCCTTCAAAATTAAATTTTCCCTCGAAAAATTCTTTTGTGTGCCCAAAATCTCAAATTTTAATTTGGGATTGTTATTTTCTTATTTTCCACCTTGGAATTTTGTCTATGTAAACAATGTTATTCTCACTATTTATTTGGAAGTCACAATTATGATGGTAACATGACACCATGAAAAATGTTACATGTAATCATGAAATATGACACCAATATCCATTAAAAATGCAACTTGTAACAATGAAATATGAAAATTGCAACCATCAAAAGTTTTAAAATCACATTTGTAACCACGAAAAAGTGCACCATCAAATTGTAATTGAACGAAATTTTACATCATGAAGGTTGTGAATGACAAAAGTGGACAATATATAATACCATGGGCAAACAATGTTATTATGTCATTAAGTGCAAATCCTACAATTTTTAACATGTTATATCACTAACTTAAATGCCCTTTGTTACCATGAAAACAAGCCTTGTAACCATGAAATTTGCATGTTACACCTTATAATTTTACATAGTGAACCATGAAAAGTTGTAATCATGAAATATGTTTGTTAAACCATGCATTTCTATACCACGAACCATGAAGAAAAGACCTTCAAAAGTTGTAACCCTGGCATTTTACATCATGAAATTTGTAACACCAAATCTTTACATTGTGAAAGTAAAAATGGGCAAAAGAAAATTCCATTCCAAACACATTGCAAAGTTTATTTGCACTCACAATCTCCTAATTAAGTGATGAAAGTTTCAGAAAAGACTTACAAGATTAAAACATCCACAATCCTCATGAACAGTTTGATGAGGCTTGAAAATATTTTAATTTGTGTGGGGAGAGGACTTCTTTCTTTCCATCTACCACTCAGAAAAAACTAACTTCACCCTAATTCTGAAAGGATTCTAGTGTAGGGTAAAGCTGTAGTAGGGTGGGGGCATTCTCAAAGTAAGGCCTATGCAAGGTGTAGTCAAGCTCAGGCCCAATTCCACTAAAGCCCACAGCTGATGGCTTTACTGTGAGTACAGACTGCACAGGATTTTTATTTGTTATTTCCCTACCCCATGATATTCAGAAGGTGTCAATGGAATAACAAATAATAACCCAGTTACACAGTTCGGGTATCTCACCACATGTATAAGCCTCATTCTCCAAAGTGTTCGTTTCAAGGCTGTATGCAATCCTCCTTAGAAAGCCGATAGAGTGTATCTTGAACATCCCACTCGAGCATCCACATCTTCTTTGAGTCACTATTTGATCATCAATTTGAAGCATCAACTCCACATTTAAACCCATCATCTACTTGCGCACTTCTTGATCTAGGAGAGCCAGGAAATGAGAAGACATGAGAAGCAGACAAAACCTCATTAGTATCAAGTACTTCTGCATCCTTATGATTTTTAGTCAACAGAAAGAATTACTAAGAATGAAGGAATGACCCAATAGAAAGATTATAGAGAAATTGAATCCCACAACATATCAGTAAACAGGGAAAAGAGGAAACCAAACCATAAACAACAGTTGAATACAAGAACTGTGCTGTTTCAAAAACAGTGATGGTTACATGTATGTTCAGAGACCTTCAACCTCCAAATATATGGTAACAACCAGCTACCATACCATCCCCACTGACTTGATCAGCTATCAGAAGAAGCCAGAGGTCAATGAAATACATGAAAAAATGCAGAGAGTTTCTGTGACACGACTGAATTCAAAGGAGCAAGAAGGTATAGAAAATTGAACTAGTGGAAAAGGGACAATGGATGGAAGGAAACTAAGGAGACCCTGTAAAAAAAGCAGACTGACATCCTGCAACCTCCAGAAAGAATCCCCACTGAAATTACTCCCCATGAGAAAGTACCCCTGTGCCCTGTGCCACAAGAGAAAGTCCTACTTCAACTTGGGAATTCATGAGAATAGGGTAACTTACATTATGAGAAATGTGGCATAGATATGTCTAACCAAGTAGTCATTTCCCTATGGACATACACAGAACTCCAAATTGCTTAGAATGCAATGATATTATCTGTTTAACAAATACAACTGCATAGGATTCTAAAGGAAAGGAAAGATCTACTGCAAGAAAGCAGCAAATTCATATACCAAATTACACCTTAAGATCATCTGCATGTGAAGGCTCTTCTTCACAGCCGTAAAGAACTTGATGAAAAACAGGAAGTCACTGTACACCCTTAGCTTCTTAAAGCCCCACCTGAGTATGCACCTGTGTTTCCAAATCTTGAATTAATTCAACCTGATGAGTTTCAACCAATGTGGCAAACAATTCAAATGCAAATCCCATGAAAAGTTTTGCAAGAATAAATCTAAGTCATCAAAAGATGATTATGGTGATCAAGAATCAACAACAAGATTTCACATGTCTCGGGTCCTAAACAAAGGGTTAAAGACTCCACTCTAAAGTAGGAAACAGAGGAGCAAAGAAAAGAAGGAATTGGAGGGAGAGATCAAGCCCAATTTCCCTCTTATATCAAAAAAGCTACCAAACTTGAGCATAAGCCAGATGCACAGGTTCTCCAATTTCTTGAAGTTGATAAGAATCAGCTAGAGGAAAAAACAACACTACTGGGATGAATGGGGAACATACATCTTGGCCTGTTTCAAGACTAAGTGAGCAATCAACTCTGAACAATAACTTGAACATGTGCAACATGATCCATAAATGCCTGATTAAATCCCAAATTGCACCCTCAGTGACAATACACATCTTAATAGAAAATTTGAATTAGGGTTTAGGGTTTATTGTATACAAATCAATCTAGATTCAAGATGGCTTGAAACACTGCATATCCTTGTCTTTTCAATCAGGTTTCCTAAACTACATTTGTGTATGATCAAAGACAAGCAAAGAATACTGTATGAGATAAACTAATGCTGGACAAATGGAATCAATCTATTGCCTATGCATGACCCTAAACCCATACCTGCTGTTACAAGTTGAAGAAGATAAATGAATTTCCTAGATGCCAAGGATTTCAAAGCGGGTATTGAACCTGTCAGCCTTATTGGAATGCGTAACACCAGAGAATCCAGTATCTGATATTTGTAGAGTCTAGACAACAAAAAAGGATCATGGTCTCTTTGTGTGAAAAAGAAGCTAGATCTTATGAGGCATTATGTGTGTGTTAGTGAATCAAGTCAACAATGCGTTCATGAAGGGAACCTCCATTAGATGCAAGGACAGAACCTGCCGTCAGCGGTAGAGTGTTCCCACTCATATCTGTTACTCGCCCACCTGCCTCCTGCATACACCAAGAGGGCCACCCATGTTGTCTCTTCAGTTAACATACACTATGCAGATCAGTGAATCATGCTAATGTTTTGTGCAGCATTCAGTTTATGAGCACATATCTGAAATTGCAGATAAAACTACACAATAACACTTTCAAGTAACCTGAGTGTCTGTTACATTTCCAGAAGCAATGGGAAGACTCAGCCATGATATTGGCTAGTACATAACTGTCTGGTCAAAATCCAGGCAGAATGATTGTACAAAATCTTTGGCCTGAGTTTCTGGCACACTTCCAGAAGCAATGGGAAGACTTGGCCATGATTTTGGGTACCATTCAAGACGTAGCTAATGAGAAGAGTCACTAGTATCCTTACGCTCAACAAGCTTGTGAGGGTAAGGATCATTTCATTTTAGCTTGCCCCTGTACAAGCAAGCATCTAAGCCTAAGGCATGGTGGGGGTACATAGAAGTCAGTTAATGGGCATTTGGTTTGTCAAACATTCCACTCCTTCAGCTGCCCAATCTTGAGAGCACTCAATCAGACGGACAATCTTCTGATAATTCACAAGGAACAATGTTCAAGGTCACAAAAGTCATATGAAACTTACCTGAACAATCAATCTTGCAGCTGCAACGTCCCAGGGCTACATTCAAAAAGCTCCACAAGATTAGAGTCAACAAGAGTATCACATAGCATAATACTAACTCCAGACGAAATCTGGCTCTGTCTGAACTCTCTGTTTGAAATCTGGTCCCCTAAAGCATCAGTACAGGATCTGGAAGTCCCTTTTGAGGAATTGGATTAATAGCCATACATTTCACAAACACAAATAGAATAAGAGTTCCTTAACCCTGGCATTCATATAGGATCAAGTACGTCCATCCTAGCTAGAGCACACTATTGATTGCATAAAAAGACTGACCTCATTCCAAAAACCAGCAATGAAGAATGTGGAACAGAATTAGGGAAAGAACCTTCAGATTGTGTTCAAAGAAGCACCCCAAACGGCCTGCTCCAACATAGCATATATGAAGAGCCTGACCCTCCAACACCAACACTTGCCTTAATTAGCTCCTATATTGGCAACAAAAGAGTTTACCATAGGTTTTCCCAATTGCAGTACATGGATGAAACCCATGAACCTAGACTGTTGCAGCAGCTGCTAGATACCAAGCTGAAAGATTACTTCAGAATTTTAGTTGTTTTGCAAGTCAGATCCATCTGCAAAAGTGAAGTGGGCTGGAATTGGGTGAGATAGGGATTACAATACATCAGCATTTATCCTTTTGTGAGATATGACAACGCATTAATCTGAGAGGTTTACCGCTGAGCCCAAAGCTCGTACTGAGCGTGCCTTTGGTGCTACTTTTCCTATGGCCTCAAGCATCTTTAGCCGCCACTCTGGCTACCACCCACAAAAAAAATTCCGGTATTGGAGGACTGGCACAACACAAAGAAGGGAACAGATCTCAAATAGAGAGATGCAACCTGCATTCATGAAGAAAAGTGTTGAGTAACACATACCTTTGAAGGGAAGCCTACCGCAACAGTTGTGTCCTCCAATTGCGTGTCAGGAGGCAAGACCCTAAGTGCAGTGCCATTCATATGTGCCCCTGCAAACATCAAACACATGCACCTTTCAGTTCAAAAATAGAGGAAAATTCAGAAACAAATTCTCAAGAGAGACAACAAGAGGGGAGCCAACAGATCATGTGCATGACTGTTTTTACTTGAATTCAAAAGAACCCAACAAATGATCCTGCTGGTCATTGTATTGAACTTTGCACTTAGAGAGAATGGAGAGACAGAACCTTGTCCCCTCCTGGCAACAAAGAGTTCATCATTGAAAGGATTGTAGACAACACCTACTTCCATGTTCCCACCATATGCCACTCCAATAGAGATAACTGACAATGGCATGCCTGCAACCTGTGAAGCCACAGAGACACCAGATTACCAAATTTCCAATTGAAAACCCAACGACAATCTATAGATGTGCCTATTTGCAAGATTTCATATTGCAAACATTAGTCCATCTAGAAAACTAGTCGCAAAATGCTCAAACTCAGTTCTTTCATACTTCTTCAGATACATAGATAGGCCCACAGCCAGTTTCCAACAGCTGAAAAAATCTCCACATCTGAGTGTGTGCATCTGCTGCCAGAGATGGATATGTGCCAGGAAATTAGCAAAGATTCATGTTTCTCATTTATGACATCTAGATTCTCAGAAGAAAAACCCAGCTCCACTTGGGTAGCATTTTGCATGCAAATACTCTTTTACCACACAATATTCTGCACCACAAAAGCAGCTCAAGATTCAATCTTCAATTATGAAAAGGAAGAAAAATGCCGGTCAGGATAATACAGGGCCTTACAAAGTTGAGAGTGCCATCAATTGGGTCCACAATCCAAGTCCAATCAGCTTCATTAACACCATTCTTCAGCCTCTCCAGCTCTTGCTCTGTAGCAGTTTCCTCCCCTAGGTAGAAGTGATGGGGAAACTTGGCCTGGAAAGTGGAAAATGAATCAACAACCCCAGAAAAAGAAAATCCATTATCATACAGAAGCAAACACAAGAGCTGAAACCCAATCTGGCAAACATGGCAACTGTAAATGCTGCAACCAACATGATTCTCTTCAGAAAGAAAGCAAAAGACTCTGTTCACCATCATACCTGTATATTTACACAAGACCATAACAGAAAGAGATATGAAACATCTGGTGAAGAAGAAGATGCAACAAACACATTGTGCCACACATCTCTCTCTTTATTCCACCATACCTGTACTTGAGACCGCAGGAGATCTTCACATGCCTTATCAACTTCTGTGACAAGATCAAAGCGGGATTCTTTTGTGTCAACCTGCAAGCAACACGGAAAGACCAAGACCCATCATCCCCCCCATCCTGCCTGCCACATGTATTATTCATTCATGCATACATTGGAATAGTCTCTGCTGTCCTGCAAGGTCTGCACCTCTCCTCTGCAGCACACTTCTCCTCCATAATCTTACTCTATGTTGTGCAGTTGCTTCTTTCTCTCAGACACAAGATCAACATACACAAACTAACCAAGTGTACAATTCTGCAAGATATTATCACTCTTGAGATCAGTTTTTACATGTTAGGATTTTCTTCACAAGATTGACTTGCCATTCCTAGATTCAAAAGTTGTTATCGCAAAGAGAGAAAAATGCACAAATTTTGTGAGCACCTTCTTCTTCTTCTTCTTCTTCTTCTTCTTAGAGAATTGTGGTTGCAGACCTACCTGTAAAGCATGCCCGGACTTCTCCAGAATCAATGCACCTGCCTGCCATTGCAACAAGAAGAGTTCAGGTACCCCTGTGATAGGCCTTTTGTTGCATTTGCATTCTCGACATGCGGAAGAAGAAGAGGAGAAAGAAGAAGAAGAAGAAGAAGAAGAGGAGGAGGGAGTTCAAAGCTTTTACCTGCTTTGCGAGATCCAACGCCAACGCCTCCACTGCATTCGACTCCTCCTTCTTGATGCTGCTGTCAATCCAGGAGCTCCGAGTGCACAAGATTCGTGAACAAGAGTTGGTCGCAATCCTCCAAACTGCTCCACGCCTGTTGCCAACACCGATGATGCGCGCTTCTTGCTTTTTGGCAGCAGAAATGGATGGCGGAAGCAGTAATGCGGCGCAGATGCGCGATGTCGCAGCAGCCCTCATCGCCATGGCCATGCGATGATTGATCCCGTCGCAAACACGAAAACAGAAAACAATCAGAGGAGAAGGAGCAGACCTCCTAAACCCTAAACCCTAATGAAACCCTAAACCATAACCCCTAAACTGACAGTGCTGCAGAAGATGCAATAGCAGGAGCGATGGAGAGCGCAAGAGATGGATCATCGGATCATGTGCTGCAGAAAGGTACTGACAAGAGGAAGAAAGGGAACAACAACAACAACAAAGCAGGTGCTGGAGAAGCAGTCCTGCTTGGTGCTTTAGCAGGCGGTGTCAATGTAAAATTGCCTGTCTCCATTTCTCCATTTCCCCTTATGCTTGGAGTCATCATATGCTGTGATCTTCAACAAAACTTCTGATCTTCTGATCTTCTGATCTGATGTTCAACAGTCAGATTATTGTAGGAAATCTGATTTTTGAAATGTGCCCACATTGCACAAAGATTTCCTTTTACAGGAATCTAGACTGACCTTGAGAGTTGTGGTGCTATGATCTCTGGAATGATCTCTGAGGGAGATTCTCGTGGAGGTCGAGGTGATAGTCAGGCTGTGTTTGTTTGTTGTTGTTTGGAAAATTAGGGTTTATGGTTTCAGGTTGCATTTTGGAACTTTGCAGATTGAAATTTGCGCTGAAAGCAAGCCTTTTTGAGGTGGAGAAGAATGAGATTGCGAAAAAATCTACTTAGCTGCCAGATGGATTGCAATCTGTGTGGATCAAAACACACAGATTTAAGCATGCCGAATGCTGAATGCTGAATGCTGAATTGGGTTTATTATGTGGATTGCAGGCACCAACATGGACAGTGCTGCGAACAGTGTTGCTGGCGCTGGTGATATCGCTGTTGCTCTTGCTTGCTGTTGCATGGAATTCTGCAGGATTTGCACCATTGTTCCATGTGATTTTACTCATCACTATTGCTGTGACTCTCATTCTGCTTCTCAACTGGTAAGAATGTCCATCTCTGTCCATTTCACACAGCAACGAATACACTGCTGTATCTGCCAAAAAAGCCATAGCTAGCTATGTCTCTTGAGTGCTAGCCAACAGTTTGATTGAGGCTTCCTGTTGCTTTCAGAAATCTGACAGAAGTTCAGGATGCAAATTTTGTACATTGGTTTGCCTGAAATTCTAGGCAGATCATTGTATGTATTTTTATCTAAATCCCCTATCAGGAGCTGATGAAATCAGTGGGTAATCCTGGCAGATCATCACTGCCATTCATGATGATAGTGATAATTGTGTGAGAGACTCTCAAAAGGTTATGACTGCACTCATTTTCATGTTACATTCAGATTGTTGTCATATGAGACTTCTCAGCAAATATTTGATTGCAGAAATACAGATACATAGATCTGTATTACATAGATATTTCTGTATCTGTAAACCAAGATTGTTCACCTATCTTTTTTCTGTTGCACATCAGTATGAGGAATTTTTAATGTGAGAGTGAAGCCTGAGTAAATTTACCAAAAGAAATGGTAAAGCATCATCAACTCATGATGGAATAAAATCTGTGGGTTCTTTTTGGTGATCACATTTGCCCTAGAGGTAAATATACTGTCCTCACTGTGGATTTCCATTTTAAGGTAGAGAAGGTCTCCACCAGTTCTGAAGACTTTCACATTGTTCATTCTATATTGCAGGTTCATTTCTGAGACGGGTTTGGTTCCAGTAGAGCAACAGCTGATGGAACTCAATTTGACAGATGACAACATCTCTGGACCACATGAAGCAGGGCCTGAGAAGCAGGGTCATACCGATTAAAAGGTTAGCCTTGCTGCTCTATTGTAACAATCAATCCACATCAGGGATCCCCAAGCAGTAGATTTCGCATGGCCAGCATCTATTATCTGGCAGGGTGTGCATTGCACCCAACATTATAACCACTTTTTCTTTAGACTTTGTTGTACAACTATGTACAATATAGAGCTTGAAAGAGCACGATCCTGCCAGTCCCAGGAAGTTGAACTTGTTTTGGAGGGCATGACTCCTTTGGAAAACCAGGATTCCCTTTGCTGCAGATATGGACAATTGTCAAGCACATTATGGGGCTTCCTCTCATTCCACTTTCAAAGAACTATTCTTAGAGTCCATCCTGGTAACTCTGAGAGTGATAGAAATATGTTTTGCAAGCCAAAAGGAAATAAATAGATGCAATCACAAAATTTGGGAATCAAAATCCCATGCTTGGAAATGAACATGGCATTAATGTATTATGGAATATGTCAGGTACATGCCATTGTGCCTGGTAAGGTGCCTGTGAAGAATATGGGTGGGCATCGTACGGTGAGTCAAAATTTCTGAATGGGCAGCAAAACAGGCACAATGGCCTGTACTGGCATATTCCATAACATAATGGCCTTCGTGATTTGCACAATGTGAATGTAAATTTATAGAATGCTCACGTTGGTTTTGCACAATGGGCATGTGGATTTTAAACAATGGTTAGGTCAATTAGACCCAAGAAGACTTGTTCATGGTATCCTGTAAGGGAACTAAAAAACAGGTAGAAAAGGTTACATGAAAACCATTACATGAAGCCAAAGGCCATGTGCCAAATTTTGCTCTATAATCATCATAAAAGTACACCCTCATGAAAAAGTTTTGAAATTATTATTTATATGTATAATGAACATGTTGGAAGCGCATCCATTTGCATTTGCATGGAATGCAATCCAGTAATGTATCTCATTTGACTATAGGAAATGAGCACTTGTTGGAGTGCACCCTATTGGAATCCATGATGAATTTGAGTTTAGGGGCAAGGTGAAGGTTTAAACAATATAGATAGAATTTCGTACTTCCAATAGTTGAAAAAATAGTATGATGGAAATCTTAAGGAGAAGTGAGAGAAGGTAAGTTCCTTAAAGGTTCATTTTTGTATTTTTAATTAAATTGAGAATAGTAGATGCTCTTGGGATAGTTACAAGTTGTATGTGCATAAATTCAATATGCTCCAATTGAGATAATGAATCAAGTTGTGATGTTGTTCCTTTGATATTCAAGTTGTTGGAAAAGATGGTTCCAAGCTTGTGGAAATAAGTGTTGTATGATAACATTGTCCAAAACTTTATGATTTTTTTTATAAAATTCAAATTATTTTGGAAAAGGTATAAGTGTGTGAACATCTTACCAAGATTTATATATGAGCTCAAACCAAGGATGGTATTTTCTTGCGGGTCATATAGAATGAACTGAGATTTGAATCATGCCCAAAGTGTTTTTGTGTTCTTCAAATTTCAAACCATTCAAGAAGAGTTCCATAAGGCATTAAAGGTCATTTTGTGGTTAGTTTATTATTGGAAGATGATTTTATGAATTGATGACACCTTTGATTATAGAAAATGATATAATCCAAAGATTTAGATATTAATAGTTGACACATAATAGTTTATATCCTCATATTTTCCCACATTTGGATTCTTCCATATGTAATCTATGAAGGCTTCAAAAATTATTATTTTCTAAGGATTATTCAAAACAAGTTTTTGTGAATGATATTATTGTGGATTGAAGCATTAGAAAAGTTTGATAAGTGTAAGACTTGCAAACCAAAGGTGAAAACAATCAATTGGACTTAGGTTAGGACATAAAAGTTAAAGTGTGTAGATTAAATACGAACATTTATATAACATGTCCACCATTCACCAATAGCATTAGATTGTGAAGGAGACAACATAAAAACATCAAAATTGACAATAGAAATGAATTTGAACCTTGAAACCCTTAAATGAATTACCTTAGAGGGGAATCTTTTGACAAAATGAAAAAACGATTCAAAAAAAGTTTTGGATTAATCTATAATAAGTTTATGGTTTAGTTGAAGAAACTACATTGAATGAATGAAAGTCTTTGAACATGTTTTTATTCAAAATGATGAAATCCAATTCATTAATGTTTGTTGGTGTTTACAAACAAACTTAAATTATTGAATGAATGAAGTGCAACACTTAAATAAGGTAAATGATAAAACATTTGATCATTCAATTCAAAAGTATTTATTAACATCATCTAGAATTGTAATATAAATACAAGAATTCAAATGAAAGGAAGCATATTTCACAACATGCATTTTTGCAAATGGAGGTAGGTAGTAATGTTGGCCAAATTTAAGTTTTTAGCCAATTTTGAATTTGAATGTAAATTCGATTTTTAAAACTCAACCCAATGAATTTTCAAAGTTTAAGTTTAGCAAAACAACTAACCTAAATAAAAATAGATGTCTTAAATATTGGAACTAATATCCAACCCAAGGAAACCCAAAGGGATTTTATTTAACCTTAGACCAAAATTGATGATGGGTTTTAAGTTTTTATCCTCGTGTCACCAAATTTGGATCTAATAAGGTTTTAAATCAAAACGTGTTACAACATTGCAAATTAAAATTTCAACTTCACATTTCAAAACACGACTTTAAAATGTGTGTCTTCATGTAGAGGATTACCATTTATAATGTAATAAGAAGAATTTTATCACACATAGTAACCAAAATATCTTTAGATTGTTAATCAATTATCAAGATATTACAAAAATGAAATATTAAATCATTTAGGTATGTACCAATGGCTAATAATTGATAAAAATTGTATTGTTATAGTCATCAATTAATAGTTACAAAATTCTTAATACGTAAGAAAAATTCATCACAACCAAAAAAGGATTTTATTTTGTGTAATGTAAATTTTTTTGTTGGAATTTGTTGACTCAACATTATATTTTATAATTATATTAATAAAAAATAAAAGTTCAATGTATGGATTCAATTCAATGCCCCAGAATTACATTTTTTTTACATCCCAAATCACGAGCTTAATGAAAATGTGTTTAATTATGTCATGTTGAAAAAAAAATTTAAACAAAGGACAATTTGTACTTTCCAAAATACAAATTAATTTTCCAACCCTAGCATTGTATTATTTTGTTGTTCAATTTTTTTGTGTTGGATCATTATTTTGCATTTGTACAAGATGAATGCCATCAATTGGAATGTGTTTTAAACGTATGGAACATCACACTTTCCCAATACACAATTCGAAAAAATAATTTGTCACATATCAAAAATGAACTCAATGAATATATGTGAAGAAACAATTCAATTGAACGACATGGAAAGAAAAAAATTGATCATTTACAAAGTTCTTCATGAATCAAATATGTCGGCAACAAAATTGAAATGTTTCATAAGTACAAGCCCGATAATTGACACATTGATTGAAATTTATTATGACATCATGTCCTTACCATAAAAGATGAAAGTGAAAATTTCTCATATTTTGTATCATTGATATGTCAAAAATTAAACTCTATTTTGTTGTATTTATTTTGAAGTTTATGTAAACAAAAACAATTGTTTTTATCAATAGTTATCCTACATGAAAAAAATTGTAATATTACCACCAACCCTAATTTTTAGCAACTTCCTTGAAAGTGTGACAAAAAATC
>Ga0209208_10008762_pt1 | contig 13424 bp, 10 predicted proteins | sample S1TSphfallax_3_FD_187694 | JGI IMG/M metagenome (GOLD analysis project Ga0209208, IMG submission 187694) | Host-associated microbial communities from peat moss isolated from Minnesota, USA - S1T2_Fd - Sphagnum fallax MG (SPAdes) (version 2) | ecosystem: Host-associated > Plants > Peat moss >...
TTGGCCTTTCAAAAATCCGAATGAGCCCATTTTTCTCCAATTTTCAAATCTGGTCAGTAATAATAAGTATCTTCTTCCAATGTTTTGGACGGATTCTCTTGAAAAATATCTGCGCCTCTTGCAAGCGGGATACTCGGGATGATGCATCATCAACTGATGGATGAATAAGTTACAGGTTTTTTTCATTCACCAACAATGTAGCCCACATTCTCTCAACTCTCAATGAATGTTTCTGAGCGAGAGTTCCCCTCTCATGAATGTTTCTCATCTACGAGTCCACTGTCGGTTGTTGATAACCTCTGCTTGAGCGACGAATGAAGCTTGGATGACGAAATCGTAGAGCCCTTCAAGAAAGCCTAATTAGGGTTTGAGCTTCTTGTCTGTTTGTTTCACTTGTGGGGTATACCACGTAACGAGCATCGCGCGCTTGTGGACTGATCTGCTCGCGGACCGATCTGCTTCCTTTCTTCAGGGCCTGATGCTCTTCTTTGTCTCTGTCTTTCTTCGAATCTTTGTTGCATTTCTTTTTGGTCTCTGTTGTACGTCATTTTATTTTTTTGAACGTAAATTAGTCGTGCTTGGCGAAGTGTAGTGCGAGAGAGACAGTCAGAAGAGAGAGAGAGAGGGAAACAGACAGACTCTGAGAGACAGAGATGGTTATAGCAATGGCGCCTATTACACCTCTTTGGCTGCATATAATGTCACCAAGGGTTCCGTCGAGTAATAATAGTCATGTGATGGTAGGGAGCAACAAGAAGACCTCCAGGGTGGCAGTAGTATCTAGTTCGGCCGTGTCTCCTGGGAAGCCTTCAGAAGGTGGTGGTGCACATCACAACAATTTGCCGAAAAAGGAGCCTTTCAGTCAGAGTCGCATCAGTCGCTTAATGCGTGAGCGTTCTCTTCTTGAAAAGGCCGAGCAGGCGTTATCTGGTATGTACATACACTCCAAGTTCAAATGTACAATCGGGAGGGTTTCTTCTCTGTCTTTTTGAACGCAGGACTGGATTGTGCAAGTTTGCAAGAGGTGTACTTCGTGGCGTCGGTGTCATGTCTTGTTGTTTTGGTTGAATCTTTGTTGGTCGGGATGCAGATCGGTGTATGGTGTTGGAAGGTGATGAAGGATATCGTTGTTGGGAGGCACTTTCGGAGTTCGAGAATATCAAGGTTGTTCCTCCTCTTGCTTTATTGTTCCCTGCTGGAAGCAATTTGTTTATCATAAAACATTTGTGGCTGTAGCCGGACCTTCATTTGCTGTATCTTGTAAAGATTGGGCGATGGAATTCCTCTGATCTGGAATTAATTGGAGTTCGCCTGTCAAGTGCAGGAGGATTATGAGGAGAAATGTAACTTAGCATCCAGTGATGAGCGTGGAACCGCATGCCGCCCTCTGGAGCGCCTTGAAAACTTGGTGCGGCAGTCAGGTTAGACTGATGAGAACATCTCATATAGACCTCTGGAGGGCGGGGTGGGTGGGGGGGGTGGTGGATACTGGGATCTATCGAAGGATCTGTCTGCATGATGTCTCAGGACATCTTGTTCTTAGTGTTGACAGATGGCACATGAGCAAATGACCAGCCTTTCTTGTCCTTTGGAATTTTCTGATTAGTTTTGAAGTTTTTTAAGGTCTTGGCAGAGTTGATCAACTCCTTTGCAAATTATCGTGTTGGTTCCTGAGGTTCACATGTATGTCTGAACCTGAAGCATTTCATCAAAATGTGAAATCTTTGTTGAAGTTTTCTTCAAAGATTTATTTGTTTCTGAGGTTCACTTAGGTGTCTGAAACTAAAACCTTTCTTGGAGGCAATGCTGCATACTGAACTTCGTTTAATGTAGTGCAGGTGGTGTGTCAGGGCTGATAGACAATGTAATGATGGCTGCAAGAGTTGCTAAGCTGCCCCATGCAGTGGATGCACCACCTGTGCTCCCAGAGGCAGGGGAAAAACTTCTCAGTGTGGAAGAGGAGATGAAGGACAGCTCAGGCTTGCTGCCCGAATCATTGACATCACAGATGCTCCGACATCAAGGGCGACCTGCACCCTGGTTCACCCACCCCCCTGACCACTTCCAGGTGTCAATCTAGAGTTGGTCATCTGTGGCCATCAGCCTGTAAAATAGAAGGAGCATCTGAAAATTTGTAGACAATCCAGGGGGAAATAGCCGTATGTCCAAGAATGTTGGACATTATATCTTGTTGCAAACATGTGAAAAGAGACTGTAGAGGGTAGAATAACCAAGTGTTTTGACTGTTGTACATACTGAGTGAAGTACCTCATGTGAGTGGAGTTGCCAAGTCTGACAGGTGTCCAATGAGGCCAGTGCTAGTTTGAGTATTATTTTGTCAGTGGATTGCTAGTGAATTGGCTATACGTATGTCTCTTATGGGCATTACATGAATACTGTATTTCGCAAAAAAAAGGAAAGTTTGATACTTTGTGGGTCAATTGAGACTTAGAACCTATTTCCTTGGTACCACCTTGGTATTTGTTTGTGCTGTTACCTTGGGAGGTTTCCCCACACAATCCCAGTTAAGGGTACACCTACCTTTCTCAAGGGTCCCTTAGTCTCAGATCAAGAAACGAGCCATTAAGTGCCAAGTTTCTTGGAGTGCTCTCACCTACTACTATAGGAGTGGTTTTTGTTTCTCAGAGCATCATGGAATCATGGCAGCGGATCCTTCATTCACATGGAGGGGTTTCTCTCCAGTTACTGTAGACTCACAAGCAACTCTTGCTTTTGTGACTGAGAGGGCTTAATTCCTGCTCAGAAAGGAGCGTGAGAGATGTCAACATAGGGTGTGGAAACAGAAAGCTTCAAGAAAACAGTGATGGGTTTAGATGGAGATATGGCATGAAATGGCTCCTTTCTTGATCAGGCCCTAAGCGACTCCAAAGATACGTGGGTGTATCCTCTAATTGGGATCATGCTGGTTTCCCATCCCAAGACTACTTTCAGCAAATTAAAAGCTGCATGCTGTGACATTTTCCTTGCATGCTATCTCTTTGTTCTATGGGCGAGTCTTGCATTTCCAATTTTTTGGTACTTAGAAGTAATCGCCCTTATCAGGACCTTATCAGGACCAACAAGCGCTGACCTATGGCTGTTCTGCAAATTTGGTAGCAGTGAAAGGTGACTTTATGCCTGGGTAAACATGTGAGAGTCAAATGCTAGCACCCTGGTCTGATTGTCTGCTACAATATGCTTATGTTGGTAAGAGAGTTTTGTTTTCACTGATGTTGGTGGGAGTAATGAATCTGCAACTTGATTTGCAGATTCTTCCCCACCCAAAGAATTCAGGGGTGCAACAAAATGGTCAATGGTGGGGTTTGAATACCTCACAAGATTGATATTATGTCAACTAATGTGGTCCCAGTCAGACCAAGCTTGCACCATCCATTCAGGGTCCCCTAGAGGGCATTGCTTAGTACAAACACTAACTGCAAATGTTCGGGTAAGCAGTTTTGCCATTTCCTGATTCACTTGGGTGTTTGGGAGTGCACAGCTAGCCAACTTCTTGAACCATTTAAAAGTGTTCCGGACTTCAATTGTTCAGGCTTTTTCTACCATTTTTGAAGAGCATCAAGTCTGTGGGTGAACAAGTCAATTTTTTTGGACATGTGCAGGTTGCATGTAAAACTCTTTTGCACTGGCACACAATACTGTGGCGCCAGTGTTGGCAGATTGTATTCCAGCACAATGTGTGCATTTGCAAATATTCAAAAAACCCAAGATTGCACAAAGCTACAAAATGTGACTTGAAATTAGAGAATTATAAAAACTCAAGATCAGTAAAATCCACAAATTGCACCACACAAAAGTCCACAATATTATCTAAACCATCAAAAGACCACATTGAACAGCAAAACTCATGGGGAAAAATGCCATTGAAACTTTCCCCTACTTGGAAAGAGGAGCTCCAAAGCAATTAAATATTGAACACAACCTATGAGTGTGTACAATGAAACAGCTCAGGGTTCTCATAATGTGAACGTTGCAAAGTGTTGTTCTCTTAGAGTGTAAATAAATAAATAGTAAAAATACCTGTAAGCAGATCAAGTTCTCATAGTGTGAATGATGCTAATTGTTGTTCTCATGGTGTGAATTACCACAAGCATCAGCAGCAGCAGCAGCTCAGGTTCTCATAACCGGAATCTTGCCAAAGTTCCCAAAGTTCTCAACACTTTGGATAGCGTGGTCTCACACATAGGTGAAGAGTGACATACACCAAAGCTGGACTTAGTGGTGATTTGAACCCACAAAACCTCTTTGCCAGATTGTGATGAGTCCTAGCCAGTAGGCTGTCAGGGGATCTGGGCATAACAATGGTGTGTTTGTGATGCTGTCTCTTCTTCTTGATCTTCTTCAATAGTCTTCTCTTGCTGCTGGTGCTACATTAGTGCTCGCTTGTGAATTGTGCTTTTGTGCTGCTCCAAAACCCCAATTGAGCTTCTTTTGAGCTTTTTAGCTATGGCAGCAGCAGCTGGTGGTGGTACCTTGGCTGCTTCTTCTCCAGCACCACTCAGTTCCCACTCTTGCCTCTCGGCTTCTTCTTCTTCTTCCTCGGCGGGTGTGCCTTCTATAGCTACTGGACATTCCTCGCTTAAATTGAAGCGTCAGGTAAGTAATTGAGAGAGATTTCCTGCCTTCTCTGGAATGTGTTAGGTGCTGTTAGATTCTTTCGGTTTGCTTCCCTCAACGGTTTTTGCGGCAAGCTTGTTGTCCTCCAACAACTGTCGCAACAGATTCGGGGAAGGTTTAGATTGTCTGCTATGTATGTATGTATGTATGTATGTATGATTTGTGATAGTTTTGTTGATTGGATTTGTGATTGCGGTAGGTGTGGAATCATCACTCCTCCAGGGTAAGAGTATTCGCAGCGGGAACTGTGCAAGAAGGCGATAAACTGTCCCGTCCTTCTTCAGGTATGTATGAGATGGTTCTTGATGACCGATGATGGTTCAAATGAATGTCTGCAATTTCGATTCCTCACAGACTTATCATTTTTGTGCTTTAGATTTTGACTTGCTTCTTCAGTTTTGGACCATGATGGATGATGGATCAGGGCAATGACGGCATTCCCAATTTGTGTTGAGTCTACATGACAGACAGCTGAGTCTCATATGTCTCTGATGTCAGGGTTGCAATTCTTGGGGAGATTGTATTGCAGATGGAAGTTGTGGAGTTTCAGTATCACGAAGGCAACTGGTCTCTGTACCCATGGCAAGCATCTGTGCATACCTCTTGTCCAATGCCTTTGCCAGTGAAAGGGCCCTGGCATCAGGATTTGCTGACAGTATGTCTCTCTTTTTCAATCTCTCTCTCTCTCTCTCTCTCCAACTGCAGATATCCTGAAATTGTTGCTTGGTCCATAGCAATGGGAACTCTTTAACAGCCAAGTTGTGGCAGAAGATAACTGGCACACAATGTCTTAAAGTTCTTACAGTATCTGAAGATATAGCATGGACAATGGTTTTGGAAAAAAGAGGAATTGGCAACTGAATTGTCCAAGGTGATGAGGAAAAACCCTAAGCATGTTGGTACACAAGGTTAGGCTTGAAACTATGTCACATGTATTTTGTGAAGACATGAGTGATATGGAGATTGATGGACAATGTGACAGGCCTCCCTGGCCTTTGCATTAGTCCAAATTCTAGACTTAAGGGTGAGATGTCCACATTTTCAAGACTACAAGATGCCAAGAGGGAAGGACAGTCTCAGAGCAGTTTTTGTATCTAACCTGTGAGGGTGAACCCTAAATATTTCACTTTGCTGGAGTATGATTTCTGGTTAAATTATGCTTGACTATTTCCTTTGAAAAAATCTAGAAAGTGCGAACAGTTTTGTAGCAGCTTAATGACTGGAATGAGATGTCCATGAAGGTATTGACTCCATTTGTCACATTCCCTACTTGACACAACTCCTCCTTGAAATGGCTTGTCGTCCAAATGAACTGGGTTGGATTTCTGGCCACAAGGTTTCAGTAACCAATGTCTGAAGAGTTCATCCCTCTCTGTCTATCTTGTCTGTCTGATTTTGTGTTGTAAATGGGCCTTCAAAGACTTTGGTGTGACCAGAACAATCCAGTCATGCAGCCTCTTGGCTTAAACCTTGTTATTTTTTGAGAATGGTATACATATCTTTTGTTGCCCTCTAAATGAAGTGTGGTTGCATGACCCAGTGCCTGCTTTGAGAGGGAAGGACTACGGGAAAACTAAGATGCGATATCCTGACTATGTGCAAACAGATTCTGGTCTGCAATACAAGGTGAGCGGCTGAGAGATGTAGTAGCTGCAACTCTTCACACCAGAATGGATGTCATGGCATTTTGGTTTCACAGATTTTAATCACCTTCAGTTGAATGACAGATTTGTTCCCATCTTTGCAAGCTTTTAGAAGGTCATCAAGCCGGTCAATTGTAGAAATGAGTGAGTCAAGATATTCTCTTTTGCCATGGTTGTGAACCTTTCACATACAGGAATCAAATTTGCCAATATGGTGTTTAACAATGGACTTGGAGGGCTTGCAAATAGCTTGTGGTATGTTTGACAGACAGTTTGGCTCCTCTTGCCTCCAAGTTAATGACAGCTACATTTTCTTGCAGGATCTGAGACCAGGTGCTGGGCCAGCTCCAAAGATTGGCAGTACAGTGGTGGTAAGATTGACATGTTGGGCTCTGGTTCAGTCAAATCTGTCCAGAAGAGCAAAAAGGATCTCTGATATCTTGGAGGAACCAGAGTGGTTTTAATATTGCTCTACCTCTTCCCCCCTAAGGGGTCTGTGGCCACAAGGCTAGGGCAAGCAGTCTTATGTGTGCAATCTCTTATTCATGTCAAGTATACCAGGGGGCTTGATCAAAACATGTGGAACAACATTGATTTTCTTGCTGTTTGTGATGTTCAGGTAGACTGGGATGGCTACACAATTGGCTACTATGGCCGCATCTTTGAAGCCCGCAACAAGGCAAAAGGTGGTTCCTTTGAGGTACCACTTATTAGCAGCTAAAAGCTTAGTCACTTTGGTGTTAGCTAAAATGCCAGGTCTGCCTAGGGTCATAAGGTTCAAATTGTGCTCATCTAAAGCCTTGCTCTTAATTTTCTCCCATTCCTTGTTGATGTGTTCTACAATCTGACAATCGTTATCCAAGTTGTGCAGGGTGATCAAAAGGGTTACTTCAGATTCAAGCTGGGAAGTCAAGAGGTATTGTTTGTACATCTTCAGAATTGTAGCAGTCCTTTGATTAGAAAAACTCATGGGAAAGTTTGAGACTAAAGATATTGCAATTGAAAGGCAGGCCAACAAACAATAGCCATCTCTATTCAACAGAATGTTTGATCCCTTCAGAAATACTTCCTTGCATGATTGGAGATGCTTAATTTGAGTGACTGTGCTGCATCTGAGAGTGGAGTATTGAAATTGAATAAATCCTGCTGCTAGAATGTTCTGATTGCATTGTACCTGATGAAGGTTATTCCTGCCTTTGAGGAGGCTGTTGCAACAATGCAAGTTGGAGGTGTCCGCAGGTAATTTCAAAGACAATCTTTTACTTACTGATGCCTTCTCTTCATGACTTTGCAGCCTTCTGTTGGTATTGAAAACACAAGCTTTAACCCTTAGTTCAGGGAATAAAATTTTAACGTCAACTAGGATATATGTGGTCACTTATTAGAAGAGAGAATGATGAACAGACTTAATCAACTTGGGCTTGCTGGTGACTTTGATTCAGGATAATTGTTCCTCCTGATCTTGGTTACCCTGATAATGACTATAACCGCAAGGGTCCACAACCAACTACATTCTCGGTAGGTATATCTGTAACCAACAAAAAGACTTGATGGCAGCCCTAGTACTCTTGAGACAGTATTTTCTTGTTGTCTATTTTCTACATATTGCAAAATTCTTGCACTGGAACTCCAATGCTGTGGATCTTCAAACTGGAGCAAGAATACCATAGGTTCAGTCAGTAGCACAAGTAGTCAGACTGTTGTTGTAGAAGTGAAGTTTTCTTTTCTCTTGGGTTTAGTGGGATGAGAAACAGTATACTCCTGCCATCCCCCCTACCATCAGGACTTTAAAGCTTCTGGATTTTTACTCATGACCAGGGGCAAGAGTCAAACCTGAGAATTGATACTTTCTTTTCCTTGGTGAGGTGAGGGGCAAATGCTCCTGGTAGGCCCCCCACAATCAGGCCATTGATTTGATGGGCTTACTTTCTGCCTGTTCTGTCTCTTAAGAATGGTAGCTAACATCATGACACAGTATTGCTGTTCCATCGAGAAATGCTGCAGAAACCCTCTGGTGTGGATTGTTGTATAATTGTTTGCAGAGTATCATATAGTAATGGATACTTGTTGTGAGGAGCTGATGGTTGGTCAGGAGAAATGGCAGCTAGTCACTGCCATTCATGATGAAGGGGATGGTCTGGTACTGTGTGACACTCAAGATTACGACCCTTATTTTTGTGATGCTTGTTTGGTTTAGGTGGAACTGACACAATGGTTCACTTTGAAGTGGTATTTGTGGATTTTCTCTGCAATCTCATATATATTGCTTTCTGCCAGGGCTGCAAGTGACTGTTGGAAACATCACAAAGTCATGTATAAGTGCTTGCTTTTGATCAATGTAGATGAAATGTGATTGATGATTCGTTCTTTGTGATGGATCAGGGACAGCGTGCTCTCGACTTTGTGTTGCGCAACCAAGGCTTGATTGACAAAACTCTTCTATTTGACATTGAACTGCTAAAAGTAGCTGATACTTAGCTACAATGACCTGCATCCTTAGCTTCCATCGTTTTTCATGGGAGACATTTCAGATGGCTTTAGTGGGTCAATTGTGGGGTAGATACAGATGCCTTGACCTTCCAAAAATCCCCTGATCTTCAGACTTCAGGTTTGGAGATACATGAGCTGTGATTGCCTATTGAAGAGGCTCAAGGTTAATATCTGAAATGGTGGAGAATTCTAAATGGAAGTTGAGAAATCAAATTGATTGTGAGCCTGTGGATGGAAGGAAAGTACCATTAAGGTGGTGATAGTAATGCTCCTGTTGGGCACTATCTAAATCTGCGCTCAACTCTGTGATGTTGGGTGTTTCAGTTTGACTGATGCCAGAGTCAGTGTTTTCAAGAAGTGCATCATCTTTTTGTACAGTGTAGCATTCTTCAAAGTCATAACCAATTGTTATTGGATGTCCATTGATGGCATCTCTCTATTAAGGGAGGTAGTTTGTTTGTTAAACCTGTCTGTATACAGACAGGGTTACATATTAGTGTACTAATATACAGAGGGTGTTGAATAGGCTTGTGTGTAGGTGTGCAGAAAAAATGTTTTAAGGCCAATGAAAATGCTGGATTTGGTGGTCTGAATTGTTGTCTTAGTTGTCTTCAGCGAATTACCAGTTAAATGTGCAATAGGGTTTGGTAGGTGTGTGTTAGACCTACAGTGCAGGAATTATTGAATATCGAATAATTTTGTGGAAGAAAATTGTATGGCATCAAAACAAAAAATTCTAAGGGAAATGGGGGTTGCACTCTTGGTAGTGTTGAAAAGCTCTTGATGAGAGGGATTTTCTGGAGGCAATTTTGTATTTTTAGACCTTTGGTGCGGGATGTACTGGATTTTATGAATCATTTGGAAGGATAACCTAGTTGAGTAAGGAGTTCACACTTGAGCCATGGGTACGGGCCGCACTTGTATTAATGGAAATAAGCTGCCCTCCAAATACAGTAGAAATTTCTCCAAGTCCTTTTACCAATGGGCAATATGGTGAGGAAATACAACAAACAGGGTATTGTATCCTGGCCCATGACCACAGGAGGAATGACTTGTCTCACAAGTCTGTAGAATTAAGAAAACTGGAACTAATTAGATAACTGAAATGGGCCAGACTAAATCAACAGCCACCAGGGCACCATCCAGTGGAGGCTTCTCATGACTCCCTTGTGGATGATCCCCAACTATGTTGATGTTGGGTTTCACCTTGGCAACTATCCTGTAAAAGAAAGTAATGTAAGTGGGAGGGTTTCTAGATCTAGAGTACCATAGGTTCAGACAACTGGTACTAGGCTACCAGGTCAGTGTAGATGCATGTAGGGTATTACTCAGTTGTGAATAAAGACCAACTAAAATGATGCCAAGTTTCACCTTACTAACCTATCCGGTTTAAGGAAAAAGTCAGGTGAGGTATGTAAGAAATTAGGTGGCTACTGGGTAAGTAAATGCATGAAGATGGTTAGTACCTAAGGAAGGGCTAAAGAGTTGTTAGTAGTAAAGCTAACCACTGTGGTTATCTAGGGAACTGGAATTTAATGGAAAATTGTTTCCTGTCTAAACCCACTATCCATTTCTCATCCATCCCTCAGTAATATGTGCTTGGTGCCTACTGGTTCACTCTGGGGCCTGAAATTGGCAAATGGGGCACTCTATTGGACTTTGGAGAAATGGTGTTGTAAAGAGTTTGGATCTTGCTGTTGGTAGTTAGTTATCAATGAAAGGAAGAATCAATCCTTGAAAGCCAACTAGGCATTACTTACAAGCATTGCATGCTGTTTCAAACTGGGTCTTGTGTGGATGGATAAGCACAAGTTGGGGTAGCAGCATGTGTAAGGGATAGCAACTCCAGCATGACATACTCCACCACCTAAATTTGGATGTTTATGTGTGAAAATGGCTACATGTGGTACTTGTAAACTACCCATTAAAAAAGCAATCCTCCAACTTAGCTCTTATCCCATCTGTTTGATCTCATACACTTGGGCTAATTGGGGACTTTGGGCTAATGGGGGAACTTCTCCAAGATTCCCCAATTCCCCAAGGAGTCAAGAAACATTCCCTATGGGTGGAATGATTCATAATCTTCCAAGAGCAAAACTTCTTGTCATGTTCACCTTGTGGAATTTGCTTACTTGTTAAGAGGTGAGTGGCAGTTAATACCGTGTTGTTGGAGTTTGGGAACTTCATGTCTTAGGCTGGTCATCACCACGCTAAGTTTTGGTTAAATGAAAATACTTTTAATAAGCCAACCAAACATGACCCAAATGCATGGACCTTTCACATTTGGGGGTGATGTGAGGCTTAAGGGAAAAGAATTTAGCAAGGTTAGCAATAAGCACCTTATGAGACAAAGATCTTTGTTTGGAGGCTGTTTGTCATGTGTTACAAAATTGACAATCAGTATCAAAATTTTAAAAGTCGCACACATAAAACATTCACATGGAAAGACTAAAACCTTATTCACATAAAACTGCGTTCAAAGAACAAAAAACTAAATAAAATAAAATTCAAATGTTTAGCAATAAATACCTGACATGGCACCATACAAGTTGTAAGTTACATTCACTTATTTCCTGCCTTTCTTCAATTGATATTTTAATGTCTCCTCTTATTTGACATAGGGTAGAACCTCCCATCACCAAACATTTATTTATCATTGAACACTTTCCAATATTTTTCTTGTTCCTTAAGCAAATTGAGCTATTTTGGTGTCATTGGGTGTGCAAATTGGAAGGTTACAAATGTTCTTTCAGCATAAAAAATAAAGGAGCAAGAGGATGAGTGATAGTTTGTTTCATTTTTTTGTTCATTTTGAGTGATTAAAAACCTGGTGGATGCACTGACTAAGGTTTTGCAAAACTTCTTTGTATTGCAAAGGCAAAGATGCAATGATCTAAGATTTTGAGCTTGAAATCTTAATCTGTTTTAATTCACCCATCACCAGACACCCCATATCTTCCCCCTTCCCTTATTGATTTGAACAATTTTTGCAACGTTGGAAGCGCTAGGTAGAGGGTTACAATGATTTTTAAGTTTCAGAAGCAGAGGAACAATGTGTGAGAAGTCAACTTCCTTTGAGTTCTTACATGTTTGCTCACCAGCCTATCTACCCTATTTGATTTCCTTTTATTCTCACTATTTTCTTCTTCTGTTTGAAAATTTATTCTACCCATTAGGTTGGGAAAGGGCCTTGGGAGCGAGGGCATCCCTGGAATAAAGTTCTCTTGCAAAGCAAGGGAAGGGCTCAGCCTCAATCTGGGGAATGTCACTCTAAGAATTCTTTACCCATGTGATACACATTGTTGGGTGGGTTTAGTTGGGTGTGCTTTTTCTTGCAAATTGACAGTGGAACAATGAGAGAATACAGATGAGTGAAACACAAATTTACACAATGTGCTTGCAATGCATTCTTTGCTCAACCTTAGGATCGCACATAAGATCACAAAAGTTATTGTAAACTTACAAGTTGTTATAAACTTATGGTTTACATTTGAGTTTTAGCTTACTTTAAAGAAAAAGAAGGAGGTGAACATCCCACATGCAGAAGTTATCTTTGACATAAGTGGGATGAACATAAAATGTAATGAGATATCTAATCTTAATGAAAGCCAAACGTCAACATTTTCATAGTACACCAGAAGGGTCTGGTGTAGAAATGAGTGCCATCATTTGAATGCATTATACACTAAAATCCCATTGGGGGCAGTAATAGAACCATTCCTCTTCAAAACTAGTGTGAAGCCCAAGATCCACCCCACTAGAATACAATGCAAGTGTGAACTTCAAATGTACCTGATGCTTGAATGAGAGGAAAGTAGCTAAGCATAACCCCCAGAGAAGCACTCTAACCTAAAACATTGTTTTTTCATAAAATATAAATGGACAATGATAGGGAGACCATATCCTCTCTAGTTAAAGCAACCGAATTGTTTTGGTTGCATGCATTTGCAACAATAACCCCAAGTCAAAACTTCCATACTCTTCTAGCTTGAAAGCTTGTTGAAACAATTGCCATGTCAAAGAGAGAAAACGAGTTGGAAATTAATTCAACATATGCAATTGTGAATAATTTGAGGCCTAGGTATAGGAACATGAACAATCCAAAGTCATAATGGTTGTGAGTGTGGGGCCTTAGTCAAGATTATTCACAATCTCCATTTTAGAGTGCCATAGAGTATAGAGTGATTCATATCAATTAGTTGGGGAGTGCCATCCAAGTTCAGAATTTCTTTATTTTTTGCCATGACCTTCCTTCATTGTCCCATTACCAAAAACAAAATCTGAATCTTTGGAGCCTCCCCCATGTAGAAGTTTTCACTCCAAACATAGAAACATTAAAGTACCAATATTGGCTCATGTTATATAGGTTCCAAGAGGACAACTTTGGGCAAAGCATATGGGAGGTGCTATTGGGAAAATGTTGGGGAAAGCATTGAGAACTTTGGGGAACATGTTGAAAACCCATTTGGAACTTGACGGGACCATATAGAGAACAAAAAAATTCCAAAAATATCCAACAAACCGCCACCCTCCCCAAAAGAAAAAAGACTAGGCTCTTGGGGTGCATGCTATCTCACTTCATTGGCTCCCAAAAATTTCTATGTTTGCCTATGTTCTTTTACCATTTTTGGCCTAGGCTAATGGCAAGGGTAGAAT
>Ga0209208_10008763_pt1 | contig 13422 bp, 8 predicted proteins | sample S1TSphfallax_3_FD_187694 | JGI IMG/M metagenome (GOLD analysis project Ga0209208, IMG submission 187694) | Host-associated microbial communities from peat moss isolated from Minnesota, USA - S1T2_Fd - Sphagnum fallax MG (SPAdes) (version 2) | ecosystem: Host-associated > Plants > Peat moss >...
GTTTGTTTTTCATTATGTAAGTCATATAGTTATATTGCTAATTATCTAAAATATTCATATATGTGAATTAATGATTTAAATTGATTAATTTAGTTCAGATAATTAATCATTTGAAATAAATAAATAAATATTTGAAAAATCAATCCAATTCATTTAATTTTATTTATTTATTTTAAATAATAATTAATTTTATTTTAGAGAATTCATTATCAAACGATTTGTTATCTAAATTCATATAATTAATCATTTATTAATCGAAAAATTAAAAAAATAATTATCAAAATTAACTAAAATTTTAATTATTTGAATAAAACTGATTTATAATTCATATTAATAGTTAATTATTCAGTTTAAGTAATTAATTCATAATTCATAAATTGTTGACAAATAATTCATTACTAAAAATTAAAAGTTGAATACAAATTTGGGTAAAAAACATCACGGTATAAATAGGCATATCCATATTTACACTTGAATTGAGTTTTTAATATGATATACATAGTGATTTTAGTTTCACATTTAAATTAATTACATGTATCCAAATCATTATTTTGTTAATTAATTTCAATCATTAATGATTTGGTAAATATTGATGAGATAATAATTATCTTAATTAATCAATTTAAGTCCTTCTTAAGTATCCCCAACTCAAATAAATATTTATCTAATTATTACTTGATGATTTTGTTTTTTTCCCCTATACATTCATATTATTAATTTTAATCAACATAATTAATTAGTTTGTAATTTTTAAATAATTATAAGAATTACCTTATTTATTCAGATTAATAGTCAATTAATTTGTATAATTAGTAATTCCATAATAATTAAGTGTATTAAATGCATTTAACATTTAATAATCAAATTATTGAAAAAATATTTTTTGTATAAATGTTACATATGAATTTGTGTCCTTATTAACTTATAAATTATTACATAATAGTCATAACATGGTTGAACACTACTAATTCAATTGTAGGACATTAATGGCCCTACTAATTGTATCAATGGGAGTCATAGTTGAAATTAGTTGCAAATGTATCCCATAATGGATGGTGGAAATGCATACACATTTACAATAATTCTAAAATAGTTGTCACATGCAATTACAATGCAACTCTTCAAAAATCAAACATAGTTGATTACAAATGTATGTAAAGTGTGTACAAATTATCGTATAGAAGACTCATTTTTAACTCACTTGCAACTATAATGCAACTAATTAATTTTATGATGTGGCAATTTATTTATTAATTCCCTATATTTCTAAGGGGATAGTTGCATAATAATTGTAATACCCAAGGGATAGTTGCACAATTGTTGTATATGAGTTTTTTTTTAAAGCTCTAGTTCTAAGGCGATGTGATTTCGACAGATGTAATTTCTCATAGTGATTGATATCAAAATTTAAAAGAAACCTATGGTAGATGGAACTTTATGAATAGCTTTAACACCCATATCGCAATGTAGAAAGTTATCCAACTGGATCCAGAATTGTGGTTAATTAAATTAACATGCCCATGCATATGTTGTAGAATTTAACTGTATTCAAGATACAAAATTAAAAACAACTTAATGTTCAGGTCAAATGTATATCCTTTGAAATTCAAAACTTATGATTTCACACTTAAATAATGAATCATATTTGAGAATATGTTTAAAGTAGCTCACTTTGGTGTAAAAGGAATCTCAATGATTACACATCATTAACCTAATGACAATATATGGATGAAAGGGGTCATTATAGGCCTTAAATCTAACTTCATTATATGCATTTGTTACACTTTCAAGAAGAATTTAAATGACGAGGAAAATTGTTCATCCCATGACTAATTTTAGATCTTATGAAGGGTATGCCATCCTTTGAATTCATAAGATTTGTTGGATCTTAGGAGATTATAAATTAGATTCAAGAAAGTTTATGCTAATATTGGAATTAGTGTAAACATGAAAAAAACTAGTCTATTCCATATCAATATATTTTATTCATTAGGTAGTTGATGTTTCAAAATTGTATTCTTGTTTTTAATTAGTAAAGCCCTAATGCCAAATTTTCTTTCAAATAAAGGTGTCATTAATTCCAATAGTGTTGAAATCTAGACATATGAATTTTCTTTGCTCGTCTATTTGGAAGACGTTTGGAGATTACCAAGTAAAAACCAATGGTGGCAAGTTTTAAACTTTTTTGTTATTTCTAAGAACATCATTAATGTAACCTCCATATAATGGTTTTGTAATAGCAAAATCTAGAGCCTCTTCTTGGGTAAACTATTAACTGAGTTCAACATGAATTTGAAGACCCCATTGCATCATGGTAAGTGCAATGAAAAAATGGTGCATGATTTTTTTTAATGTTTCAATGTGATAGAACACAACCTTCCAATGTTTAAATTAGAATTTGGAGCTCAATGTTGTGAGCAACACATGTTGTGTAATTGGATGAATCATGTGAAACTTCAAACCTTTACTTCAAACCTTTGTAGCTCAAAACTATATACCTAGAAAATAAGTTCCTTTTTTAAGTTGTAACTTATGAATGTGCAATGTCAATCTTCACTAGAACATTGTCACCTTCAAACTATGCAAGACCTTCATAATGTAGTGTATTGTACTTGTGTGCACATGAAAAGTTCAACTCATAGGGGTTACATGCAAATTTTCATTTTGATTAAATGGACATTTGGAGGCAATTGTATTTTCAATGCACAACTACAAGTTCACATTGAAAAGGAAAAAGGAAAGGAGATATTGGAAAACTTTGGTTGAACAACTAGGGCATGTGATCTCAGAACCTGCATTCCCAACTTATGGGAGCCCATAGCTTGGGTGATCCCTGAATGTTTGTCAAGATTAGAAAAATAGGGCACATTCAAATTTTATTTATTACTTTGCACCAACTTTCATCTATGGTGATAAAAATTTTAGACATTGGTATCACATGGGCACTAGACATTGTTTCTCCAAATTATGGATGTAATCAACTACATGCATGATTCTTATTTTCTTGTAAAAACTTGATGCACTTTTCTAGTTTTGGGTTTGTCCTCCATTCATAAGTGTATTATTGTTTTACATATGCTTACATATGGTGAAGTTATAAATGTTGCATATGAATATTGGAAATTAAGTGAATGACACGCTCCCAAGTTCCTTGTTGGACCCAAGTTGGGTCCAAGTTAGTCAAACAACGAAATTGTTTAGAACTTGGGGCACGCTCCTAGCTCTCAGCACTAAAAGGGGTAGAGGGGCATGCTGAAGCTCCGGGATGGGACTAGGAAGACGGACAAGCTTTAGTTACTTACTCAAACCTGCATCAAATCAACCAACAAGTTAATTAATTCATATTTTCCTTAGTGCTAAGATAAGCCACGGGCAACTTTGGACTCACAAGACTCACCACGGCCCGGACTCGAGGGAAGCCACCACCTTCCCAATATAATATTCTCTGCATCTCTCCACGACACCTACATCCGAATGGTTTTTTTGTCCCGGGACTCGAAATTGTCCCGGTTTGGACTCCCAAGACTTTGCAAGCTTATAATTCTTTGTTCAGACCTCCGATTGGGATGAGGTTTGAAGCAAACTTATAGCTCTCCTTGAGAGTTGTCCAATAGTGTGTCGCACTCCACCTGCACACACCGGGATCGGGTCGATTCTCGACTTTTAGTGGTCAGGAGTCAGTTTGACTCCTGACCCTTCTTTTTACCATAACTTATGTTGTCGATGTCCAAATGGCTCATGTGAGGCCATTTTCGACATCTACACTTTGATAACTCTCCAATTATATAAGGAATGCTTTAAAGCGAGGTGTTTTGAGCCTTGCAATCGAACTCTGAACTTTTGGGAGTTGTAGAGGATTCCCAAGTCCCCATTTCGGGAGTGTGAGTGTCATCCTCACACTCTTCCAAAAGCAGGGTTGCGATAGTGAAAGTATGACATTAAAGTATTTACAATGGTTTTCAAGAGCAATTTAAACTTGCTTTGAATCCAATTATTTGAAACAACCAATCATGATAAATGTTTATATAAATAATTGAAAATAAATGAACATGGGGAGGTCATTCTTTATATATTTAAAAAAACACCAGAAATTTTTAATATGCTATGAAATAATGAAATATAATAGGTATATTTAAAAATATTTGAAGTATATTTTCATAATGAATTATAGGCACCTTATTTTAGTAAATTATAAATTATATTTTACTTCAATAAATTTCACCTTTTATTTTCTACATGTTGTTTGGAATAAAATGGAAATGACTTCCTTAGGTAAATGAACAAAAGGGTTTCCTTAGAATGTTTGCATCAATTTTATATGCATGTTAGTGTTGGAAAAATTGTCATGTGGCATGGCAAGGGTAGTTTCAAAACAAGGACAAATATAACAAGAACATCCACTAATAAAAACACATGGTTTAAAAAGTTGTCCAACTTAATTAATTAAACTTTTTATATTAATAAAACTTCCATTTTGACTAAAGGTCCATAATATGAATGAACATTGTAATTATTGATTGATCAATTTGATTAATGTTGACCCATTTGACTACTTGTTAAATGGGACATCCAATCAACTCAATTGAAAAATAATATCCTTGGTTAAGATGGTGAATGGGTTTCTTGTCAAATAAGACATTTCATCAAGTTGGACAAACAAAAATGACATCCTACCTACCTACGTACTTACTACCTATGTACCCAACTATAGGAACATACCCATTATGGTAGGATACATAGGTAGGTAGGTACCTTAGTAGTTATGTAGATAGGGACCTACTATGGTAAGAAGGTAGGTACCCATTGTCATACTTAAATAAGGACATAAATAGGTGGGTAAGTAAGTAAATTCCATATGTACATACATACTTACTATGGTCTTTAGGTACCTACCTAATTACATATTATGGTATTTAAGTATTTACCTATTTACCTATGTACTTGTTATTTTTAACTAATTACCTAGGTAGGTAGGTACCATGCTAGGTATTTGGGTCATTTTAAGTTAGCGATTATGGTAGGTACATAAGTGGACGGGTGGGCGGGCGGGTTTAAGTTAGGTTGGTAAGTAGTTAAATAGCCAATATATGTCCTACCTACTAAGTTAACTAGGTAATTATTTTTTAATTACCATTTTTTTTATTTACATAAGTTTGTAATATACAATGTAAAATTTCAAACAAAAAAATTAACAAAAATAAACAACTTATGAAATTGTATCCGTTGATAAGGAGTTGGTTTATCATAATAGAAGTGAGGGGTTCAATTCTTAATACTTGTAACCTATATTCTTGTTTAGAGGGTTAGGTTAGGTAGGTTAAGTTGGGTAGGTACACTAATTAGGCTACCACTTAGTTATTTACATTTTTCAAACTACCTACCATTGTAATTTTATTTTTGAAAAAATAAAATAAAATAAAATGTAATCTAATTAAAATGACCAAAAAAATGATGCATTGCCTTGTTAATCGAAATGACCAGTCAAAAAAGACCACTTAGTCACAATGGACATTTGAAAATCAATTTGTCCAAAATGACAATAATATTTTTTTACGGGTCTCTAAATGGGGTCTTTTTTTTACTAAAAATTTCGGTCAATGACATCGTGTTTTCTACTATTGTAGCCTAGGGTTAATTTCCACATTGACAAAATGAATAATATTTTCTTTCAAAAAATCATTTCATTTTTTAATTTTTTAATTATACATTTTCCATAATTTACTATAATATTGTGATATGAATAGTGAAATTATTCAGAATGTAACATATGACAATTATGATGATTTTCAACATCACAATTTCATATTTTCACAAAATTTCATTTCACTATTTTGAAGATTATTTAATGATGAAACTGACCTTAGGGTAAGGTAGTGATCATTTTGGAAGAATAATAGATTAATTCAGATCTGGTATGTCTTCTTTGGGTTGCTTAATGGCAACAATGATTTGAACATGCTCAATAGCTGTCCTTTCTTGGAAGATTTGATGGCAATTGAAGCAACTAACTTGGAATTCATCATGAATGGATTTACACATTTGTAGTGTTATCTAATTGTAGATGACATCTACCCAAAATGGAATTTCTTCTTACAAACTATTCATCAACCATAAGATGAAAAAATAACATTTTACTCAAATGCAAAAAGGAGATCACTAAGATGTGGAAAAAACTTTTGGCATTTTACAATCTAGATTGTTAGATTTCATCAAAAGTTATAGATTATGGGAAATAACAACTTAAGACATTATATTTGTTTTGTGTTATCATGCACAACATGATTAAACATGAAATGGAGAGTAATTTAAAGATTTGTTTGAGCATGCACCCCACATGCACATGAGAAGAGGAGTTAGTTCAATGAATTTTTAAATTTCACTAAAGAAATTAAAAAAATAGATCACTCAGTTGCACTTTGGAAACACATCATAGAACATTTATGGGTCATAAAAGGCCAAAATTTATATTACAACAATTGATTTTGCAATAAAATTTGGAGTTCAATGTCAAATTGTCCATATCCATTTCTTGCATATTTTCTAAGCAATCTACTAAATCTAGTAACAAACATTGAACACCATCTGCAATTAGTTTATAGAGTTCAAAAGATAGTAACAACTTGTGGACTTTGATAACAATTGGTTCACATAGATCTCACTTAGGGTGGTGGTGGTGATCAAATCGATTCGCACAAAAGGTTGAACAAACTAACCACAATGGGTTGAAGCTTGACAACAACATAAAAGTCCAAATGTTCAAAGCAAAAAAATGCAATACAAATTGTGGGGAGGTTACAACACATGGCTATTCATTTGTTTTAGAGTGAAAGGATGAATTGGTGCCATAGGGTTCGATCATTACAAATGTACTAAATTTGGTTTGGGTGGAATTAAATGATCATTAAAGCTTTTAGAATTCTTTGTGTCATTTCAACACAAAACATTTTCATGCATTGTGAGAGGTGAAAAGGTCCTTTGGCATGGTGAATAATTGCAATGCAAACTAGTCACTCAAAATCTTTGCTTTCAATCTTTGCTTTCAATCTTATTACACTCATGGTTGCCCATGCTTGTGCATTTGATGAACCTTTTTTGAACTTTGTCACCTTTTGATTTCTTAATTGTTTCCTTGTGAACAATGTGGTAGTTGATTAGAAATGTTATTAATCTCAAGGACCTTGTAGTCAACTCCTTGTTCAACTTTAGTTGCAATTAATAGAACCACGCCCATATGTTTGGGCATGGGTGTTTTCTTGGCCTCCATTGATTTTGACCACCTTGGAATGTCCTTTAACAACAACTAACAATGAATGAACATAAAAAAAACTTGCCTCACATGTTGTCGCTTATACAATTCTAGAGTTTTGACAAAGTGTCCCAAAATGAACTTCTAGATTCATTCGGAGCAATGATCAAATTGTATTAACCCACAAACTTGGCACAATCACATTTTCTTGCTCCCCATTTTGTTTCCAAAGATCATGTTGGACTTACTCCTCCTTCAACAAGCTTGTGCAGAGCATAATGTATTACAATCCTTCTCCCAAAACACCATGGAACATTGACCATTTCTAGCTATTGGATCTTGCAACACCGCAAGTATGCTTCACATGAGTAGCCATTCTTCATGGATGCAAAAACAAATTCCCTTTCCCACACTTGGTGTAGCAAGGACCTGCACGGTCATTGTCATAGTCAGCTTGACACTTGTTGTAAAGGCAAAAATGGAGCCCAGAGAAAATTATAGAGGGGCCGGGCTTCAAATGTAGCACGATTAGGGTGCCCATTCCTTGGTTTTTTGGTGATGGAGGTAGTAATTTTATTGCTATGGTGACCTTTCATGGTTTACACTAACAATGCTCTAAATCTAGTTCTTTGATTAATTCCCCAGTTTAGTTCCCCAATCCCAAGCAATCAACACATTACTTTAGGGTGCCTAGAGTAATGCCCTAACCTTTTTGGCACCAACATAACAAACAAGGGCATTCAAGTACGAATGCAGAGAGCATGATACAGACTTACTTTGGTGTCACTTTATGTAACAGTACACCATTGGATGTTAGCTCCCAAGTTATATCATGTATCTTGTTGCCTTCTGTAGATACCAAACAACTTTTTGCATGTTCCTTGCAAGTGATTGGGTGGGTCTCATAACTCACCCTCTAGTGTGTCCCATAACCTGTACTTGCACTCTCAAACAAGGCATCACAAACACACTGGCCCTGCCAATAGATAAGATGTTGTACATCTGTCTACTATGTCCACACTCTGAACACCAAAAAAAATCTTTTGTACGCAAGTAGGTAGTTGTCATAGTGTGATTCATAGTGGGTCACTCACACCTTTTTATTTTTTTATTTTCCTTTGTAAAGGAGCCTCTTGGATTGGCCCATCACCTTTTTTTTTTGGAACTTTGGGGCACTCCCCTCAATATAAAGCACCTCTTTGGACCCCAGTTGCAAAATAGAAACAAATGTGCTCCCCCCTTACAGCCTACCCTTTTTCAGTTTGTATATGTGAGAGTTGAACTTTGGGCAAATCATATGGGATAAAATTGAGGTGCTGCTGGGAATGTCTTGGGGGAACAACTTGAGAACTCGAGGAACCTCATGGAAACATGATGAGAACATGTTGAAAACATGTTGGGAACAAGGAAATTTATAAAAAAAACTCCCCACCATCTCACCCCCCAAAAAAAAACTTGGCCCATCATGAGTGAATGCTGAGCCTTCCCATTGGCTGCATGAACCCTAAATCCTATTTCCAATATGAATTTTCATCCATTGAGAAGAGGGTTACACCACTTTTCATCCATCAATTTGAGAGTTACGTGACTTTTCATCCATCGACGGGAGAGTTACAATGTTGCTCTTGAACCTCGGAATTGTAACTCATATCTTGTTATATCCAGCTTAAGGTCATTTGCTATTGGAAATACCTTACATGCTCATGTACCTCAGTTATTTCCCATAATTGACAACCTCTTGCCTGGGGTTTATTACCTTAGCCCATAATCTTCACTCTCAAGATGTGTGTGAATAGGTAGAACTGAACTGCATAGGAATTTCAATTTTTTAAAAGATATATAATTTTTAATGCACAAAACATTTCTTAACCTAATTGGGGGGGAATGAAGAAAAATTCCTCAAAACCACAAAATTGGAAGAAAAAAAAAAACCCCGCTAAGACTCCTATTCATCCATTTGTGCTTTGCCTTCAAGGAAAGTGGTTTTTTAATGTATTTTGTGTGTCACTAATGTTTTTTTGGGAGTCATTCTACATCATTGGTTTGATGGAGCATGGACAAATAGTTGAAGAGAGTTCTGTTGTTGGAATATAACCTTGTGGAAATTGAAAGTTGAGATTAGGGTTCATTTTTTCTCAATTTAGTGATCATTAAAAAAAATTGTGATTTCTTCTCCGGAAAATAGCAAAATTAGTCAAAATTCATACTAGGAAAAAGAAAAATGTCCTAAATTTTCCCAATTTGTTTGGCCAAAAATTGACAAAAATTTTCACAAAGAAAAAACACATTGGTTAAGACTTAAGACATCAACAAAAGCAAGAGAGTTTGGAAACATAGGAAGTCATTAATTTATCGGTTTTCTTTGATGATATATAGTACAATATAAATTCCAGAAGTCACAAAATGGAGACTAGTATTGGTCTTTCTATGCCTGACTTAGTGCAATATGAGTAGCATATATACAAATGTGATGATATATTTCTTCCTACAAGCCTAAGGTTTTTGCACTAGGATTGGCATCCACGATCATTCTTTTGGATTTGCCAATTTTAAAATCTCTCATACATGATACAAAATAATACCAACTAAGGACAATGAACTAAAGACCTAATACCAAAATCCCAATTTTCATCCCCAATTTGGAGAATCAAGTTCCAAAATATTAATGGAATTTCCTTTTTATATATATATACATTGCATACCGAGGCAAATGTGCATTTTTCATTATAGACAATTCGTCCATGAAACTAGGTCAAAAAGAAAAAGAAATGCATTTTTGGATGACATATGTACTAGACTCATATGAAGAAGCTTTCACAAAATGTCAATAGGCACCAACCAATACTTGGTTGTTATGCAAATTTTAGAAGGTACCCACTACCCCACTAATGATTTTTTATCCAACAAAAAATAGGGAATTTTAAAATTATTATTATTATTATTTTATTGTTCTTTCCCCTAGTGTAAGTTCAACTAATTGTTGAAGGTTTTGATTCCAGTTCCAGTTCTAGCAAAAGGCTAGTTCCACGGGTCCAGATCTTGTGGCAATTCCACCAATGGGATGCGGGTTCAGGTCCACGGTATAAGAACCTGAACCACGGGTTTGACACTCCAAACTGGGGAACATGCCCAACATTGGTACCTACTTACTTCATCCCAAAGTTGTCTGCATTGGCCATTTTACTTCTGCCCATGTGCGGAGATGCTTGAAGGTCATTCAATATGAAGCAGAGGAGCCTGCAAATCATCATCATCATCATCATCATACATAGTTTGAAGAGACAAAATTTCATGGGTCACAACCAAAAGGATTAGTGATATGTAACTACAAAATTAGAGCTTTTAAGGTTCAAATGCGACATCTCGGGTTTGCTGGAATGAATTTGAGAAAATTCTTACAATCTCAAGAGCAGAGTTGTTGGTGGAGTAGATGGCAGGCCTAGAGCTTGAAGAATACATGGTGAGCTTGGCAGACAACAATGTCACCAAATCCTTCATCATAGTCATCTGTATTCTATTCCCATGCTCGGTCTCCTACCCCGCACCCAAAAACCCAAACCTCTCAAAACCAGTGTTGGCAGGTCCTTCCTTCTTAAGAGAACCTCCGATTTGCACTATGACACTAAATTATTATTTTTTGTTTCCAAGGTTTCCCTGGATGATTGATGAGGTCAATACGTTAGTGTACAACAGAAATGCCAGAAAGTTTTAGAGAATTTAGTATGACCTTGAGCTTGTGTAGTTTCAATTGCAAACTAGCTGCAAGCTCCTCTTGTTGTTGGATTTTGATATTGAGCATTGCACTCAGTTCTCCTCCTTTCTCATTCGATACTGGTAAACAAGTCCCAATCCCCAAGTTGCAAAATTTGTTTGAGTCAATGGGTAAACTGTTAATGTTTTGGATTTAGGTGTACAACAATCTTCTTCACCCTTGGTCTGACCAATTTAGTTGCTTCCCAGTCGAGCAGCGAAGAAATTACTACTCTACTAAAGAAGAAAACAGATCAGAACTTCCAGTAGTCAGTCAGTCAGTCTTCAAGGATGATGCCCAGCTGCTTGCTTTGCAGCAAAAAAAAAATATTACACATTGCCCCTCAAGTTTTTAAAGAAGTTTTGGGACGAGGTTGATGAACTCTTTACATTGCTCTAGTGCAGTTTCAAGTTGTTGTATTGTAGCACAAGTTTCCTGCAAACATTTACTATCGGCTTCAAGCTCTCTATGACAGACCATCACATCTGTCTCCAGTTTCACTTCCTTCCTACATGAAAGAGTTTTCATTATAAGTATGTCAATCAGCTGATCAGCTACTGAGAAAAGGGGGGAAAAAGAAACTATATTATTGAAGTATTGTTGGTCCGTCCTTCCTTCCTCCTATTGAACTGGACCTCGGAGTTCATGCAAGAAAAGTGGGAGTGAGTGTCATGCAAGAAAAGCTAACCGCTCGTACACTCCACTGATGTCATTGTAGTGTTTGTTTTTCTCTAAATGCTCCAATTCTATGTCTTGTAGATGGGTCCAAAGTGCCTTCAGCTCTTTGATTTGGGGACCCAATTTCGCCCCTTGCTCCTTAAGGCTGACATCAAGCTCTGCAAGCTGTTGTCTCACCTTCAACTTTGGCAACATTTCATCATCACCTACATATACCAAATTTGTCAAGTCCACCTTCAACTCAATTTTCCTGTTTTGTCAAGAACTGCATTTATTTATCCATGTCGGTTGCAATTCCTCCAATGTCAAGCAAACATGAAATAAATCCCATCTTCTTGGGTAAAGGTCATAGGTGCATCCTGTCTTCTTCACTTTGAGAAATTTAAACTCCCAAGAACCATTCACATTTGGAGCAGTTTTTTCATATGAGAAATGTGACCTGAAAGAAGATTGCTGTTGGTAGAATGTGCAACGCATTGAGGTTTTAAGTCAATGATTTGTTGCTCAAGCAGTTGTTGAGTGTGCAGAAGTTTTGTGTATTTGTCTGTCATATTATCCATCTCTTGTTTTCGTGCCTTGTAAGTGCTGCTCTTTCTCCGTAACAGTTCCACATACTGTTTGAAATCCTCTCCTGTTCGCACTGAACTTTTTACCTGCACAACAACTTCCTTCAAAACCATGATGTCCATCCACATTTACATTGAAGCTTTCCTGTAGAGTCTTTCCTAGACTTTCCTGAATGTTGCAAATGCTGCTACGTATTGGTCAATCAAATGCATGTTTTTGAGATTCAAATTTCAATGGCACAATTTTTCTTTACATCAGGTTTGCATAGATTGCATTTTCATAACAGAGTTGGAAAGCCATGAGAATCAAATGGGACCAAGAACAACAACCTCATTGATGGCTTGATTTTTCTGATCAAGCTCCGCCACCAGTTTGTCTCTCAATTTCATTAAAGTTGCAAGTTTGTCATAAGCTGCTTGGATTTTATTTGCCACAACGGCACCCATTTGTGCTTGCTGCCTTTGCACCTCATTGCCAACAACAACGTTTCCAACACCATAGCCACCACCACCACCTCCTTGATGACCATTAAAAGTTTGATCTTTGCCATGTTTCCAATTGAGTTTCTTCACTTCCTCCATTACACCTAACAGCTTCATCTGTACACAATTCCCCCATCAAAATGCACAAAAACTCTCTCAACTAATCCGAAACCTGAGCTACACAACAATCGCACTCACATTCATGTCATGATTGATGTTATGGGTCCTGACACCAAAATTATGCACAGGTCCCGATGTGCATCAGTTGCACTCTCATTATTGAGCTGTCCCTCTGAACATCAATCACTTGGAAAAAATCAAATAAACTGGAAGACTGGAAAAACAGACCTGAAAAACGGACCTGTGTACTCTTGAGTTTGTCATCAGAATCAGAAGAGTGGACAAGAACATCTTGTAGGGCTTGCAATCGGACACTCTTTATTTCCACCTCCTGCACCAACATGCCTCATTGTCATGCCACTCTCTCAGTTGTCTGTCTGTTTCAGGAGAACGAATTATAGACAATCCACATTTCCATCGAAGAAGGATCCTTTAAAATTGTTGGTGGCTAGTAGTACCTTTGGGAGCCTATCTTTGACTAAGTAGCGGAGAAGAGCGCAAGCTTGAGCTATCTTTTGAAAAACCACATGAATGGGACCACTATTTGCTAACATTTGGGCTTGATGAAGTTTTGATAC
>Ga0209208_10008764_pt1 | contig 13421 bp, 12 predicted proteins | sample S1TSphfallax_3_FD_187694 | JGI IMG/M metagenome (GOLD analysis project Ga0209208, IMG submission 187694) | Host-associated microbial communities from peat moss isolated from Minnesota, USA - S1T2_Fd - Sphagnum fallax MG (SPAdes) (version 2) | ecosystem: Host-associated > Plants > Peat moss >...
TCCAAATAAACAAAAATATAAAAGTGAAAAATAAACACAAAATAAAAACAAAAAACACAAAAATAAAAAAATAAAAAAGATAAAAGCTTGCTTCACCATGTATGTTTTCATGGGGGACTTTTCAACAAATTTTCGAAACAAAAAATTTTAAAAAAAAAGAAAAAAAAAAAGTTTGTGTTGTGCCTTTGTGTGTCCTTTTTGGTTTAAAGAAACCGGGGGACTTCACAATGTCCGAAGGTCATGAGCACCACTAGTTACAATATGAAACTTTTGAAATGTTTTATTCAAAAAATTCTCCATTCCAGCTTTGACTTTGGTCTTGTTAACATATTTTCCAAACATTTTAACATTCCTTTCCAAAACAACCAAAGGTGGGAAATAATAGAACATGCCATTAATGTTCAAAACCAACAATTTTTTAAGCTCAATAGATGATGAACATATATGCGAATGCATTGAACTACCTTTGACCACTATAATCAACTTGGATGAAACATTGAACTAAAATAACAGAAAAACTAATCAACAAAATGAATTAAATATGTGAGAAAGGATAATGTGTTATTGAGATTTATAATAATAAATTGATAACGAAATCTCCATGTGCTAATAATAAATATTTTTAAAAGTTAAATATACAGATAATAGTATGTAGGAAAACACTAGGCAGCCACTAGGTGAATTAACAATAGATGGAAGAAAATAATACTCAAAAAAGTCATTGAAATACAAAGGAATTATTGAACTATGTGCATGAAACGCCTAGTGGCCACAAGACCATTTGCATTGAAATTTTAGAATAATTTATGATAGACTAACAATATGTTTGCAAAATGCACAATTATCAAATCAAAATTAGTGGAGGTTTGTGGGAGAGAAAGTCATGTGGAACAACCTTTTCATTGGACTCTAGTTCATTAAGCAAGAAAACAACTAATAAAGATAAAACATGCAACCATCACAATTCAAGTTAATAGACCATCCATACTTAATGATTCCATAAAATAGTTCATCTCCTTCAATTTAAATATTTCAATTACATTATGTTACAAAATGTATCATCACATTCTACAAAACATGAAGCAATCAATTTTGCATAGTGAGGGTCATCAAGAAGCACATTTGTAATGCTACCTAAAGGATTCAACTCTACAAATGTATAAACTTGCATTCTAAACGAATGTAGAGATTCCAAATAAGGAAGAATGGTTTGGAGCAGGTAATTTGCATCACTATGCTACTCATAGAATGTTTCAAAAAAATGGCACTAAAAAGAGGATTAAACAAACTCTTGTGAAATGTATTGTTTATTAAGAAGGTATTTTCAAAGGTTGTACCAAGAAATTGAACAAAAAATTCTAGAAGGGTTTTATGGAAAATTGGCTTGTCTGACTTGTTAAGCAAAAAATGATCATTTCTGAAGCAAAGTGATTGGTCCACTATCCTAAAGAACAAAAGGTGAACACCAATTTTCTCAATGATAATTTCCAAGTGTTTCGAAAAGTTTTTTTTCATTGTCAAAGACCATATATACCCATAAATTTTTTCACACAAATGGACATGAATTCCTTCAAGCTAGGGCTTAGAACCACTAGAAGTGTTTTAATTTGACCCTCATCTATAGCAACAAGAACGCCATTTAGGTCAAAAATCAAATGATAGTCACTCATTTCTAGTGAAGGACATTTTTTTTGCAAGGTTTCAATAGGAAATGAAAGTTGTTATCATTTCTTACACATCAACCTTGGGAAAACATAAAGTGGCTACGTCATCTTAGCAACTAACATTCACCAAACTCGAATCCTTGGAATCTTTTACAAAACAAGTTCCAAATTAAGAGCCTCATTCACAAAATCAAAATTGTTTATGATTTCTTGACACCTATAATTGGAAAAACCAAAAGTCTTTGCACTTCCTTGCAAAATGTCAAGCTCCATAAATGGAAAAACCAAAAGAGGGCCCACATCATGCCAACCTTCCATGCCATTAGCTACAACCAATCGTGTTTCAACTTTGGGGCAAAAGGATGTTGATACATCAAAGGGCCTCAACTCCGAATGGTCCATTTGTTTACGACAATAGTATCCCCCCTTTACATCATTTCGTGCTCCATCCTCAACATTGGGTTCATTAAAACAAGCATCAACTAATTCCATTGAAACATAAAAAGTGAATGCAAAATATACATTAACTAATGGTTCAACCTACATTTCCATTGTCATTACCTTAGCCTTGGGCTCATGACCAAGGTAAGGCGTGGAAAAGTGTAGGACGAGGATGCAACTCGGGAGTCGCATTCACACTTCTGAAAGTGCAAGGGAGTGTGAAGGAATGAGCCCACACACTCCCAAATGGATTCCCACTTTGGGAATTTGAATCTTTATGGACTCTCGAATTTTAAGAGAGTGATTTGAGAGGTCAAAATTCATTAGATTGAAAAGTTCCTTAAACCATTAAAAAGTTCTTAAGATGTAGATGTTTAAATTAGACTTGCATGATCCATGTGAGTGTTTACAACACAAGTTATGGTCGAAAAAAGGGTTAGGAATCAAAGTGTCAATTTGACTCCTAACCATTAAAAGTCAGGAATCACCCTAAATTACGTTTTTTTAGGTGGCCTGTCACATATCACTAAAAAGCTCTCGACAAGGGTTACAATTTTTCTTTAGATATCGCTTCAATAAGAGGTTTACATAAGACATTATGGGCCTCCAAAATGTTAAGAATCTTAATTTTTAGAATTTTGGGACTCCCAAGTGATTTGGGACTCCCAAGAAAATGACATTTGGGTGCAACCCCCATGGTTAGTCATAAAGAATAATATAAAGGGGAAGGTGTTGATTTCTCCCAAGTCCAAGCCGTGGTGAGTTTTATGAGTTCGTGTATGCTTGTGATTTGTTCATGCACCAAAAGTGCTACAACTACGTATTAACTAACTTGTTGTTTGGTTTGTGCAGGTCCATATGAATAATTGACCCACTTGTCACTCATTTTAGTCCCCATCCTAACATGCCCCTCTTACCCTTGAAGTGTTTACGAGTTAGGGAGCGTACCCCAACTCCTTTTTCTTTTGTTATTTTCACTTTCAAACTCACATTTGAGTTTTTCAAGGAATTTGGGGGTGCATCATTGACCATATCAACCACAAAGGAAAGAATCCATAGAGGAATAGAACCCACCTTCAATTGTATTATCCTTCCACCCAAATTGTCAAAAGAGGAAATCAACACCCTCTCCACATGTTAGGCACAAATTTATACCCAAAAAAAAGGATGTATTAACAATAGAATATAAACACTATTAAACTCAACAAAATGATCATTTCAATAATAAATATCCAATGCACCCAAGTGATCATTGAAAAAATAATATTTAATGTCAACAACAAAACATTCAACAAATGCACGATTCAAACACAATTTCCTAGTGGTAGCCAAGTGATCATAAGAATCCAAATTGCCAAAAGGCCATCGGGTGATGGTTTGTCTATCCATCACCTAACAATTGTTTTTATGTTGATAACTTAATGGTCGTTAAGACATTGTTTGTTCGGTTAATAGCCACTAGGCAATCAACAAAAAACTATTCACTTGGTTGTTGTTGGGTAATCAATAGACAAACAATATCCTAGTGGATGTCAAGTTGTCAACAGAAAGATGATCACTTGGTAGTTGTTAGGCGATTGCCAAAAATACCATCACTTGGTAGTTGCTAAATGATCAATTCATAAAATATCTTCTAATGATTACTAGGTGATAAATGCAAAAACAAACAATTGAAGACTTCAAATTAAATGTAGTGAAAAGAATATATACAAAGGTATCTTATAATAAAACTAGACATTTCAATAAAGTTGTTTTGCAAGTTTATAAAATGATTAAATGACCATGGGAATGTACAAGGCGTCAAAATGATTAAAACCTATTGAAATTAATCAATCATTTTTTTTCTATTGAATCCTATACTCAATGTACAAAATTATAAGGACTCAAAGGAACTAAGGGAAGGTCAACACGTTGCAAATCCTCACTAACTTTTTTGTTGTCCTCATCTAAAGCCACAACAATTGGCCTAGACGAGGAAGTTATTGACATATTAATGACAAATGTGTTGATCGATGTGAACACATCCTCATCCTTGGAGGATCCTCTTGCTCATGGTCAATGAGTTCCTCAATAGCCTTTCGTTCTTTTGCAACTTGAACATCAATGATCTTTAGATTTCTCCCCTAAAAACAACCTTTCTTTTTCAAAACTTGAGTCTTACTGTTAGAAGCCTTTTTTTATTACTTCCCCTTATGACATACGTAGTTTTTTTTTGGTCCACCTTTAGTGGGCTTGAGTTATCCAATGTCTAGGACATCTTAGCTCCGCCTTCTTTGATAGGGACAAAGACTTTTCATTCACCTTCCTCCTTTGCATCAAAATTTTGGGTAAGCATTAACATAGGTTTAGGTGGTTGTGTTCCCGTGTTCCTAATCATAAACCAATTAGCATGTAAAAATAAATCGATGCCATCATCTTACACCAATTTCCTTCCATGTCATGAAGAATGAGTTCCAGCACTTTACATTTATTCTCTTGAGGAAGGAATGGCCTATCAGAAAAGTAATTCTACTAATGGAATGAATTTTTGCAAAAACAAAATTCCAAGAATGAAGTCAAGATCCATTTGTTGGATCTATTAAACAAACATATGTGACAACTCCTCCATTAAAGATATTCAAATAGACCATCCTACTCGAGACTATAGTATGAAAGATTTGTAAAACAAGATTTTGGAAAAACCTCTTGTTAATATAATTGTTAATCATCTTAAAAAGAAGAATCTAGGCATTCCACTATTGCCAATAATTTCTTGTTTCCTAAAAATTTGAAACACACATTTGTTTTTATTTTGCAAGGAAATAAATAAACAAACATTAATAGGAGAATGTCCAGTAATCTTGTCAAGGAACTTGGAACCTCTGTTTGCCTTGCCATGTATTGGCTAAATTTAAATCAAATTTTTGTAACAAAGTCAACTTACACATGGTAGTCAATAGGCTCTTGAAGGACTTACAATTGCAAATGTAGACAATGACTTTAAACATGACCCTCATGTTCAAGAGCCATAGAAGAAACGATTCTTAATCAAGGCCCTTCCAAATTGTCAAAATGTCTTTCGTGCTATGAATCATACAACCAAAAGTTGCTTTTCAATTGGTTTGGTAGATGTGTTGACACATCTCTAGATCCATCAAGAATGTTGCACCTCTCCCATTCAAGGAGGACATTCTACCATAGTTGGAAAATTGCACCTATCAACAGAAGGATATTCATGCACTTCTTTGTTGATTCAACATTCACAACAAGCTTGAATGTTTTTTCCAAATTTCTTCAACACATTTCACAATAACAACAAATTTTAGATATATGATTAAAAACATACAATATCATAACTTTGTATGGAAATTAATCATTTGGTATTGATACCTTGTATTCATTAGTATATCGAAAAGATGCATCCAAATTTGAACGAGGCCTCTAGTATGCATGCCATATCTTTCGCACATGTGCAAGATTTCCTATATGAAGGCTTTGTGTTCAAGTCACAAATTTTGTTGTTTAATATTTTGGAAAACTTGCAAATCTTCACAAAGTATATGTCCCATACTGTAATAATTTGGAAGGTCCTATAGATCTTTCGAACTTGGGGTGTTGTATTGGGGTCATCTACAAGTTCATGTTAAATCCAAAAATGAGATTTTTCTTTCATGTTTTTTATTTAGAATTTTCATTGCACACCATAAAACAGAGCATACAAGGAATTAGGGATGTAACCAACACACCTTCATAGTAGTAATTGTGTATTGCCAACTAATAATCAAAATTTGATTGTCATGAATATCCTCCCACTTCTTTAGCTTCTAAAGAGTGATATGGTTGGCATTTTACAAGTCTTTAAGGATCGCAAAAATGGGCACTTTGGTGTCAAATGACGCACTCCCAACTCCTTGAAGGACTTAATTGTGAGTCTAATTGAAAGACAACAGAAGAGGGAGGAGTTGGGGCACGCTCCTTAGCTCACAACAATTTGAGGGGGTAAAGGGGCGTGTTGGAGCTCTGGGATGGGACTAGGAAGAGTTGACAAGCTTATTCACTCACACGGGCCTACACACAACCCACACAAAGTGGTTAATGCATAGTTGGAGCACCTTTGGTGCTAGGACGAGCCATAGGCAACACGGAGACACAAGACTCAACACGGCCCGGACTTGGGGGAAGCCACCACCTTCCCCCTTATAGTATACTCTGGACCTCTCCACGGGGCCCACATCCAAATGGCTTTTCTCTCCCGGGATTCCCGCGTGGGAGTCCCGAAATCCCACCCGCTAGGGCTTCTGCGACTTTGGAGCCCCATAACTTTGTGAGAAAACCTCGGATGGAAGTGAGGTCAAAATCAAAGTTGCAGCTCTCGTCGAGAGCTTTCCAACGGTATGTGGCAAGTTGTCTGCAGCCAAACAAATCGGGTTGATTCTTGACTTTTCTGGTCGGGAGTCAAATTGGTAGTTTGACTCCCGACCCTTTTTTTGGCCATAACTTGTGTTTTAGATGTCCAAATGAGCAATGCAAGCCCATTTTAGACATCTACGTTCCAAGATCTTTCCAATGTTATAAATGTGGCCATTGAGTTTTGACCCCTCAAATTGCTCTCTGAAGTTTCGGAAATCCACCGGGACTCCATCTCCCAAAGTGGCAGTTGCCTTAAGAATGTGAGGGATCCCTCCCTCACACTTTCCTACACTCCTGGGAGTATGTGATGTGACTCCTGGGCTTCTTCTTGGCCCGCCCTTGCAACCCCTTTGCCTTGGTCGTGAGCCCAAAGCTAGGGTTGGGACATCAAACCTATTATATTGTGTGATTATTCTTTTCATCCTTGTGGATATATGAAAGTGGACAATAAACAATGTTGGGAGTTGTTATCTTGAAATGATGAACATCAATGGAAACACCTAGAAGTGGGTCATTTCCAAAAGGAAAGCAACCTATAAACTCATTACCTAACATGTTGTCGATGAGTCGGCCCTTTGCCACATTGAATCCTTTATCTTATTTCCCGAAAACTAGTTTTTTCAAAATCTTTTGTTTTTTTTCAACTTCTATTTTCTCCTTTTTTTTGTTTTTTTGTTAGGTAAGGGCCACTAGATCCCTCAAAGTTGGTGAGTGCATGGTTTGAACCCCTTTGAAACCCCTTTGGCAATTCATCATATTCAATCTTCAAGAGTTCAATGAACCAAAAAACATATTTCAAATGGAAAGATGAACACAATAATGAACTTTATTGTCTTATGGCAATACACAAACATCATTCTCTCAAAAAGATTACTAAAATGTTTTATACAAGTAATGTCCATCCAATGTTAAATACACAAAAAAAACATGATTAAAAGGCTTTGAAACCCACAAAAAATATAAAGAAAAACAAATTTACAAAAAGCCACAATTAGTGTTATGTTGAAATGTAGATTAAAATATAAATTGCCATATCTATCATGAAACATTAGGCCAAACCAAGTCATGTTAACTTTGAGAACTTTCATGAAAATCCATTATATATATATATATATGTGCAAATTTTTCAATGAGGCCTATGTGGGAAGACATGCTCAACATTGTTAAACATCAACAAATTAAAAATAATCTTAAAACTTCCCAAGACATAGAAATGGACATTGAACAAGATCCTTTTAAAAAAGTTGATGAAATACTTCAAAAGGTCACCATAGATAGTTTAATGCATATTTTTTCATCAACTCACCAAATTATGAATGATGAAAATGTTATTACATTGACCTTTAGTTAGGATTATAAACCACTTGGACTTTTTCAAGATCCAAATAACAAATAATGTAATTATCTCATTTTATTTTTGGAATGCCTATGAAACCTTGAAATTTGGCAAAATTTTGATATCAAGATATTGTTCAATGGGAGTTGATGCATATAAAAAATTGCATGTTATTACAACCATCATATGGTTGCATTTCATAAACTTAAAAAAAAATTCTTTTATATTTGGTAAAATTAATGATTTTTATTTTGTAAATGAATTTCAAAATAAAGGAAGTGAACATGATCATGGTATTATGGATAAAAGATGCTTTGATTTATGGAGTAGATAATAATGAAACCATTGAACAATTTGTTGAAAAATATGTAACATTGAACAATTCATACATTTGCAAGATTCACAAATGCATTAACATAAATGAACTCGTAGGAAGAATAAAACAAGCAATTTGACAATTTCATTATCCATTGCGACTGATGCCTTACACAAAAAATATTAAAACTATCAAAATAAACTATAACATCTTTTGAAATAAAAAAAGTTGTAAAACATTGCAAATAGAATCTTTGAAACCTTTAACAATATGGAAATGGGAGTCGATATCTCTCATTTGAAGATTTTCTTTTGATGTTGAATTTGGATATGTCGATCTATATTGACTCACTATGTGACAAATTGACAAAGCCCACCCTTTTCTTGAAGAAAGAAATGAAAGACATTAGAACAAATGTTTATGTTGTAAAAGTTACACCACTATGGGAAACCAACCCTAACACACAATTTATTCTTGACCCATATGTTGCAACAAGTTATTACACATCATATCTAACAAAAATTGACAAATCTGTCATGAATGAATTCAAACCATCATTAAAAAAATGTGAAGATGAAAAGATTGATGCAAATTTAAAGATCAAGAAATTAAGTAATGTTTTTCTAAATGTGTAACAAATGTCTGCCAAATTAACAACTTATATCATTTTAACATTATGTTTTATCACGATTTTAGATTATTTTCATTTTAAAATACATCACCTCAACCTGAACGTGCATTTTTGTTCAAATCAATTAAATTTTTGAATGAACTATCCCTAGATTCCATTGACATCAAAGCACAATCACTAATTGATAAATATATGAAACATCATGAAATTTTATATTTTAAAACTTTAAGTGAATTTGTAGTAAATTATAATTTAAATGAAAAGGATTTCAAAAAATGGTGAGTTCTTTTAATAATTTCATATGTGAATTACAATAAGCATTGAAATTTCAAGAATTATTATTAAGAATAATTATTGTTCCATCCCTTTACAACCTTAGAAGAATCACAACTTGGAAAACATAAATCATGGCATGATGCATATCTCGCTTATGAAAATTCAATAAATCATGTACATCAAATTTTATTTTTAAATTCCAAAAACAGACACAAGGGTTACAAAATTGGGATGACCTTAAATTACATGCACATGAACTAGCACAAATAAATAATAAAAATATCTAGATGGATAAATTTGATAATGTTGAAATTCATTAAATCCTATCACCAACTATATTAAAATTGAACATTGTGATATTGGTGCGAGTTTCGCACAAAAATTCAATTTTCTTTATTTATCAACTATTCCATGTGCAATACAAAAAAAAGATGAATTGATTCCAAATGCATAATTTTATTCCCAACTTCATAAATTGAACAAGGAACAATGTGCAATTTATGATGACTATAACTATAGAAAAATAATGTATCATAATCAACCAATTCATTTATTCCTCACATGAAGAGCAAATATTGGTAACACATTCACATTCTTTCTCATACAAGGTTTGTTAAAACATTATAACAAACAACTTTGCTTTGATCCTTTGAAGCAAAAAAAATCTTAATGATGTATATAGGCAAAGCAACATTCAATATTTGATGGCATTACTATCCACTTTGGAATTGGAAACATTTGTAATCTTTATCATTAGAAAGGTTTGATTTTTTTAATCAAAAATTTATGATCAATTACAACTTTTGGTGTTGGATGAAGTTTCCCTTATAGGTAGTAGGATATTTTCTTTTATCAATATTTGCCTTAGATCCATTAAGCATGCACATAATCTTGTTTTTGGGAATATGGATGTCATAATAACAAGTGATTTGTATCAAGCACCATTGGTTCAAAATAAATGGGTGTTCCAAAAAATGTTAGATAGCATTGATGCCTTAAGGATTAAGTTTTAGTTAAATTGTTTTTGTTGTTTTGAACTCTTTCAAGTCATGCATCAAAATGATGAACAATTTATTGAAATCCTCAATAGATTTCAAATTGCAACCCACAATCCTATAGACATTACCTTCCTTAATAACAAATGTTTACACCAACCTCCAAATGAATTAGATTTCCTTTCTATGTATTAGATACAAATAAATCAACAAGATAATGCAATAATTTTGTTTTTGAAAATACAAAAGGACAAGAATATGTTTTTGATGCTAATGACCAACACCATGAAACATGCCCCGAACATTTCAAATTAAAAAATGACCCATCATAAACAACTAGTTTGTGGATCAAAACATGTAACTAGGAACCAAAAAGGCCATTAGATGTTAATTAGTCAAAATCAAACATTTTTTTTAATTGCCATAATAATCATGGCAAGTTAGTACTTTTCCTTCATATGGATCTTAAAGAATTTAGAATAAAAATTCATTTGGTCCAATTTTAAGTTTTGGTTTTAATTTAGGACATTTGAAAATGTACATTTATTGTGTCAAATGGAGTCAATTTTGCAAAGGATTATCAAAAGGACTCATATAATAAAATAATTTTCATTGAAAAAAATATAGATTATAAAAAATATTATCGATGCTCAAAAAACACTCATACTTTTAAAAATGTGGAATTTTAAAACTTTAAAAATTCAAAGAATGTTTCAAAATTGTTTCAAAATTTCAAACCTTCAAGAGTCGTTTACCACATATAAATGGGTTATAATGTACATGGTGTATGAAAAAAAGTAATAAATTAGAGTATAATAAAACCGAAGATTTTAATTTTTGGGGATGATTTAAAATTTTTATCATTTTTCAAAATGAAACATTGAATCTGTAAGGAATTTTCACATTTTTAAAAATTCATATTTATTCAATAATGACTAACAAAAAATGTGATGCATTGGGGAACATTTAAATATTTTTTACAACAAGTTAGAAAAAAATTCATTCAAAAATTCATTTGGATATAAAAGTTTTTTTTCGGGAAAATGGACTTGTAGTATTTTTCCAAAGTAATCCCTTTAGCTCCTAGTTACATGTTTTGACCCTTGCATTCAAATATCCAAGTCAAAATTGGTATGATGGCAGAATTATATGTTGGTAATTATGCCATGCATGATGGTTTATTCAATGGGGCTAATGGGGCTTTTCAATGTGTTTCCAAATCACATGATAGTGAATCCTTCAAATGGATTATTTTTAATAATCCAAAAGTTGGTTCTACAACCAAGATACAAAATCAACACTTGTGCACAACCAACATTCAAAAACATTGGACACCAATACAACCAATTTCTAAAGAGATAGAAGTGGGTGATAATTCAAGCAAAGTGCTCACATGTACTCATACCCAATTTACAACCAACTTTAACTTGTACAATTCATCATTATCAAGGTTTGATTCTTGACCATTTAGCATTTGATTCCAATGGAGTTCATCATTATGGTTGCACTTACACAACATTATCTCATGTAAGAAAGAAATTTTAATTTTTTTTACTGCACTATTGATTGATGTTAATTTAAAAGTTGATAAATGTGTTTCAAATGAAATGCAACAACTAAAAATAACAATTCAATGGCACTTGTGTATTTCATTTTTACAACCTTTTTGAAAAACACACACTATAATGTAATCTTTAAACACAAGATCTTCAATCACTTCATTTTGAAAATATTGAAATATATCACAATTTATAAACATTTCATACTTTATGGTTAAATGAGACGAAGGTCACAATGCAACATTATACTTCACATCCATACGCAAACTGTTCAAAATATATATCAATTGAAATTTATGAAAGTCAAGGAACTATGTTATTATATGATAAAACTATTATACTTGAATTCATTACAAATTTTAGAGCATAATTTATAGTTGCCATTTTTAATAAACAATCATCAAGCAATTCACATTGTTGCAATTTATAAGCCCCCATTTTTATCATTAATGACTTTTTTGTCCACTATCCAAAAATTGATATAAAATTATTCCACCATTTATCACACCATTATTTTAGGTGAATTCGATGTTGATCTCCTCCAAAAACAAATTTCAGAAGCAATACATTTATTCCAATTTATGAATGTGAATAAAATCAAACTTCAATTTTAACAAAGTACCACAATATATGGTTCACAACTAGATCATATTTGGTCAAATGGTCCATGTGCACAATCCATATTAGGAACAACTAAGGCCTTTTGGACAAATCACAAACCTATTGATTTTGCATTCAAATTACTTAACCATGTAACATGATATCATTGTCCATGATGATTGTTGTATCAATATATAACAAAAGATAAAACCATTACACAATTAACTATTTGTTTTTTGGGCAACAAGGGACAAGAGGGGCATCGGAAAGGATGATGAGGACAATGAGGAATGACCAGTAAACTACAATGGCAAACACTAGGAAGAATGATGAGAAGCAACTTGAAGGATGACAAATGTTAGGACAGGCACATGAGGAGGAGGTAAGTTTGAACTCTGAACCTTTGCCAAGATGAAAAAATAAACTTAGATAAAAAAAAATTTAAACATTTTTCAAATGTTTCCTACTAAGATGCATGATCCGTCCATTGTGCAAGGGTTTTTTTTTTTTTTTCAATTTTTTGTTGCAATTGAAGTGGCAATTATCCATAACATGATTTAGCCAGATTTGGCTACATACTAGATATGAAAGTAGAATAAGCTAGAATCCTTCTATATTCTTGACTACCTACTGGAACTTATCATATAAATTTGATGATTTGGATTTCAAAAATAGAAATCTAGCAAGTTTGGGCCATTGTTTCCATGAAAAATCCTTTTTATAGGTCAAATTCATATTTTTCAAGTTAAAAATTTGGTGAAATTTAGCCCCCACAAAAAAACCCACTGCCTCGGGGTGTCCCTCCTAGCAACCATGCTAAAATGTTACATGCAAGGTGCATGGATCATCATTTGAAGGGCTGGAATCAACCATCCCTACACGCCAGATCAACAGGATATGGTCAAGATAAGTTAACAAATGATGACCTGTTGGGTTGTTAATCACCTCTTTTGATGCTCCAAAGGCCAAAGTTGGCTTTGGCAACACAAAAGAGCCAACTACAGTGTACAGATACGTCCTTAGAATCTGGTATGAACAAGTACAGAAGAGTGTCTTTACCACAAAACCTTCCACGGATCTGGAGTCAAGAGTCTAGGCCCAACTACTTAGCTCCTCATGCATATGACAAGCCATACCTTAATTGACCAAGGTTTAATCATGTATTTTGGGGTAGATTTAAGCAGCCCATATATCTTGGGCCTTTCTAATGTTTA
>Ga0209208_10008765_pt1 | contig 13421 bp, 12 predicted proteins | sample S1TSphfallax_3_FD_187694 | JGI IMG/M metagenome (GOLD analysis project Ga0209208, IMG submission 187694) | Host-associated microbial communities from peat moss isolated from Minnesota, USA - S1T2_Fd - Sphagnum fallax MG (SPAdes) (version 2) | ecosystem: Host-associated > Plants > Peat moss >...
GCCCCAGACCGGCCGCTGCAGTGCGCTAGTCGCATTGCAAGAAAAAATCTTCAAGCCGATCGCTACCGCGCCGATACGGAGCAGGATCCCGCAAGAAGAGGATGAGAAATGCTTTATCGGAAACGACGATTCAACGTACCACGGATCACCAAGCGATCCATTGCCGCCTTCGGCTTAACGCTCGTGTTCGTGGAATCTGCCGCGGCTGACGATATCACCACCACCATCAGTGGCTATGGCACCGCCGGAGGCTCCTTTACCAGCAACGGCGCCTATCAGTATGTGCATGACCAGACCGAGTTTGTGGGTGCCGGCAACAACTTCGACACGAGCCTCGACTCTCGCATCGGCGTACAAGCCAAAGTGTCGTTCGACTCACAGTGGTCGGTAACCGCGCAGGAAGTGGTTCGCGAGCGCGGCGACTCGACGTTCGATCCGGGAACGGAATGGTTGTTCGTCCAGTACTCGCCGATCTCGGCGGTGGACCTTCGCGTGGGCCGCATGGCGTTGGCCACGTTTTTGCTGTCCGACTCCCGCAACGTGGGTTACGCCGCCACCTGGTTTCATGCGCCGAATGAAGTCTACCAATCCGAACCCTTTCAATACATCGATGGTGCACAGGCTAAATGGCAATTCGAATTGGGCTCCTTCGATATCGGCCTGAAAACTGCTTATGGTACTTCCGAAGCCAACCTCGAGTTGCCCACCGGTCTCACGGATACCAAAGCCAAGAACGCGTCCAGTAGTTCGCTCTCGGTGCAGTGGAACGACCTGTTGGTGCGCGCCGCTCTCACCAAAGGCGTAAGCCCGTTCGCGGTACCGCTCGCGCCCGAACTCATCGTCAACTACGCCCTGCACGACAAGTATCTGTCCTTCGGTACTCAGTACGACAACGGCACCGCGATTGTCATCGGCGAATGGAGCAAGAGAACCGAGAACGATGTCCCGTTGGTCAACAAGCCGTTGTTCGCCAGCACCCAATGGTATGTGGCCGGTGGATGGCGGTTCGGCAAGTTAACGCCCATGGTGATCTATGGAGGTCTCAAGGAGAACGGCTCGCTGGCGGACGGAAACAACTATTACGGCACCTGGTCGGTCGCCCTGAGGTACGACGTCGTCCGTAACATCGCGCTGAAAGCTGAGGCGTCACGGCCTATCGCGGCGAATCCAGCTTATTGGGTAACCCCAAATCCTGATTCGAATCAGCGAATCAACGTCTTCGGCCTCGGCGCCGACTTCGTATTCTGAGGTCGTCATCAACATGAAAAAGACATCCAACAAGCGTATCCCCGTCTCAACATGGTTCGGAATCTCTGGGTTACTTCTTTCCTCGCTCGCCAGAGCGGGCGATATCGTCGTCGTCATGGCACCGGGTGCTGCGCCCTTGTCCAAGGATGACGTGTCGAAGGTCTATGTTGGTCGCAACAAGGATCTGAAGCCCATCGACCTGCCGGAAACGTCGCCGGTGCGCGAAGAATTCTACAAGAAAGCCACCGGCAGAGATCTTTCCCAGATCAAGGCCGTCTGGTCCCGGCTCGCATTCACCAGCGAAGGCACGCCACCGAAATCGGTTGCGGATGATGGCGCAGTCAAAAAGGCCGTCGCGTCGGATCCAAAAGCGATCGGCTACATCGCCAAGGCAGATGTCGATAGTTCGGTGAAGGTCGTGCTCGACCTCGACTGAGCGTTGAACTCGAAGAAATGTAGGGGGCGATGAAACGACGGATTGACCGACGGTCATCGCCCCAGTGAAGGCGGTCCAGAGAACGAGGCAGGAATAACGATGATGATTTCCGATACGGCAATTGAAACAGGCCTCTTGGATCGATTGGATGGCGCGAAATCGAGCGAAGGTGCGAACTCGAAAGCTGGGCGGGCACCGTCTCACCCGATGCGCAAGATATTTCTGTTGGTCGGTATCGCCATCGCCATTTTCATGGTCTTCACCGCCTACAGCATTCACAACGCAGCGCAAGGCCGGGCTCGCCTCAGTGCGATCCGCGACCTGTATTTCCCCGTGTTGCAGCGAGCCGATGCCAATTTGATCCGCCTCGACAAGATGGAGGAACAATATGTTCAGACCGTCGAGACCGGCGACGCTGATCTCCTCGACAAGGCGCGAGAAATAGGTGAGCTGGCGGATCACGATTTCGGGGAAATTGCCAAGCTCTATCCGGCCCGTGCGGCGGAAGTGGCGACGCTGCGCTCCGGTCTCAAGAATTACGAAAAATTGGCTGAGCGTGCGATCAACGCCTTCCTGACTCACAGCGATGAGGATAAGAAACCGTTGACCGCCGCGATGAACAAGGCGCTCGGGAACCTCAAGAACGATCTGAAAGCGTTCCGCGATTCGAGCTACAACAATTTTACCAACACATTGAGCGATTCGCAGAGCGCCGCCAAGGCAGGCAGCGTGCTTGGCCTCACCATAGGAGCGATGAACATCTGTTTCATGGGCGTGCTCGTCTACTTCATCCGCAACAACGTGAAGATGATGGGAATGATAGCCGAACAGAATGCAACCCTCGAGCGGCGGGTCGCCGAACGTACCATGGAACTGAGCCGCAAGAACGCCGACATCAGCGCCATGCTTTCGAACATGAAACTGGGCGTTGCCACCATCGTCGCCGGCAATCGGGTACACCCGGAATACTCCGCTTATCTGCGCACTATTTTCGAACGTGAAGAGTTTGCGGGAATGGACCTCATGGAAGCTCTTTTCTCCAAGTCCACCCTCGGCGTGGACACCAAGGATCAGGTCGCCGTCGCGTTGAGTGCGACCTTGGGCGAGGACTCGATGATGTACGATTTCAATGGGCATCTTCTCGTGAGCGAGATGGCGATCGAACGTGCCGACGGCTCGAAGAAACTGCTGCAGCTCGATTGGAGCCCCATCCTCAGCGACAGCGGACAGGTTGACAAGATGCTGCTCATCACGCAAGACGTCACACACCTGCGCGAGCTCGAATTGCAGTCGGCGCAACAAAGAGACGAGATGGACGTCATCGCGAAAATAATCCGGGTGGCTGCCGGCAAGTTCAACGAATTCGTCGACACGTCGCAGCGCCTGCTGGCGGAATGCCGCGATCTCGTTGCCGAGACCGAAACCTACGATGCGGAGACCATCGCCTCGTTGTTCCGTAACATGCACACCATCAAGGGTAATGCTCGCACTTACGATTTCACCCACATCACCAATACTGCTCACGTCGCCGAGCAGACCTATGATCGGCTGCGCAAGGATCCCACCGCCGCGTGGGAACCCGATGCATTGCGCCGAGATCTCGATGAGGTGGCGGCGGCCATACGTCGCTATGTCGATGTCAATGACGAAAAGCTCGGCCGCAAGGGTCGAGCCGCTGAACTCGTGAATGCCCGCGGCGCCTTCGTCAGTCACGATGAACTGAGCGCCGTCCAGTCGCTCGCAGCCGCGTTGCCGGACGACGCTCCCACGGCGGTGAAACTCAAGGAATCGATCCGGCGCTTAGGGATGGTGCCGCTGGCCCGTCTGATATCGGCCGTCGCGGACTCGCTGCCGGCGCTCGCCCGCGACGTGGGGAAGCCCGAGCCGCGACTCGAGGGCACAGACACGCCTGTGCTGTTGACACCGCGTTTCGCCGAGGCGCTGAAAGCGAGCCTCGTGCATATCGTGCGCAACTCCATGGACCACGGTATCGAATCCGAGAGCGAACGTCTGGCGAGCGGCAAATCGCCGGCCGGTACGCTTTATTTCGGGTGCGAGTCCTGCGAGGCGGGGATACGGTTGCGAATCGGCGACGACGGCCGGGGCTTGGCGCTTCACCGCCTCTACGCGAAGGGCGTCGCGGCGGGCATCTTCACTGCAGGCATGCAACCGACCGCCGAGGCGGTCGCGAACCTCATCTTCCGCGCGGGACTCTCAACCGCTGAGCAGGTCACCGACATTTCCGGCCGCGGCGTGGGAATGGATGCCGTCCGTAACTTCTTGGCCAAAGAGGGCGCGGACATACGAATCGAACTCAAAAACCCGCAGCCGCCGGACGCCGCATTCGATTTCGCTCCCTTCCACTTCGTCATCACCATTGCGCAGAACTCCCATGCCGTTTGAACCACCCGCGGACCGACCCCGTCGAGAACAGGTCGAGCAGAAGGCCGCCAGTCTCATCGAGGAAATGGAACTTCTCAAAAATGTCGCCATTGCCTTCGAACGCTGGCACCAAGACATGAATTCGCTGATGTCCTACAACCGTGAGATGCAGAGCAAAAGCGAGTCGCTTGACACGATTGCCCGGCAACTCATCATGTTGTCGCTGAATGCGGCGATCGAAGCGGCCCGAGCCGGCGAGACTGCGCAGGGCTTCGTTGTCGTCGCGGCCGAAGTCCGCAGTCTCGCCAACCAAGCGCGCTCCCTGTCGGTGGATTTGTCGAAGGACATCAACCGGAACGACTTGACGACCACCGCAACCTTCCAGGACATCCAGGCCGGCGGGAAACTCATGTTGGCGGCGATCAGCGGCGTCGAGTCGATGGTGAAATCCCTGCGGACTGCCGTCGAGGAGGCGATCGCCCAATGATCGCCTCCCAGACGCAGAGTTTCATCGAGTCGATGTTCGTCGACGCCGCGAAATCCACGCTGGTCCGCGACAGCACGCACGAGATTGCCATCCAACCGGCTCCGGCCGCGCCCGAGACCGCATCGAAGAAACCCGTCACCGGCAGCAGTCTCCTCGTGATTACCATCTCCTCGTTCGAGTTCCGCTTGCTCACCCTGTGGAACCTTCCCGACTCGCCGGCGCTGCGCTCCTATTACGGGTCGGCGTCGTCTGCCACCGCGTCGGCAACCGGCCTACGAAACGTCACCGAGTATTTTGCTGAGACTGCGAACTTGTGTTGTGGTGCGCTCAACCGCAGCCTCTCGCGTTACGTGACGCATCTCGGCATGTCGATCCCTTATCGACTCAACAGCCGCTGCGAGGAATACGTCGACGCCCTGAAGCCGCAATCACTCGTGTGTTTCGGCATACGCATCAACGATCAATTCAACGTCGATGCAACCCTGTGTCTGTGCGCCAACCGCGCCCTTGAATTCGATACCAACGCCCCATCTGCCGACAGCGAATCCGACACCGAAAGCGGTGTGTTGGAATTGTTCTAACAGTGCGAACCCCAGGACGCCGCATGGTCGCCGAAATGACATCGAAGGAAACACTGATCAGCAAGGTGCTGATTCTCGAACCCGAGACCGGGCCGACGGACGAGCTCAAAGCGTTCTGCGACGCTCATCAGCTCGTCGGGCTCAAGGTGCACAAGGACTCTCTCGGCGCGGTGCTGCGCACGAATGTCGATCTCGGCGGAATACTCTTTTCGGAGGAGTACGGTGGCTCGCCGGCGGAAAACGCCAGGCTGGCGCTCCTCATACACAGTCTGCGACCGGAGTTGCCGCTCATCCTGCGTCTCTCGACCCACAAGGCTCTCGAGGAATTGCCCGACAACCTGCGGCACCTCTTTTGTGCGGGCTACGACATCGAGCATATCGATCGCCTGGCCGAGGCGGTGGATCGGTTCATTTTCTGCCTGATTTATCCCAACGCGCTCCTGCGTGGAATCGCGGAGATCACGATCCAGGTCCTCGAATCACAGTTTCCCCGCCTGGAAATTCTCCGGGAGACTCCTTCGATCGTCAACGACCGCGTCATCGTCGGCGAAGTGTTCAGTTTGATTCCGCTCGAGAGTGGCTGGTGCCGCGGGTACATGATGCTCCAGACGAAGGCCGGCAGCCTTTTGGATGTCAGCGGCAGTTTGGGGCCGCCGTCCACCAGCGCGAACATAAGGATCGTGAACGACCGCATGAGCGAAATCACGAACCTCATCTGGGGCGCCTTCAAGAACAAGTATGTGGGCGATACATCCTTGCCGCGTAATTTTCAAGTTCAAGTCCCGCTGATCGTCAATCATGCGCAGAAATACATTTCGTTCGGCACCGAGAATCCGCAGCTCTGTTTCGGATTCCGTCTGAGAGATCCATCCGCCGGTGTTTCACTCGACATACACCAGCGTTTCATCTTCAATTTGAACTGGTCGCCAGAAATGTTTTCCGAAATCTCGCAGGATGTCGACACGATGATCGATTCGGGCGAATTGGAATTGTTTTAAATTAAACAGCGCAGGAGAGTCGGAATGGCAAAAATACTCATCGTTGATGATTCGAGCACGGTAAGGGACGAGGTCTCAACGTTCCTCAAGAGCAGCGGGCTCGACGTCATCACCGCGGTCGATGGCAAGGACGGCCTCTCGAAGCTGCAAGGCGATCCTGGCATCCGGCTGGTAGTGGCTGACGTCAATATGCCGAATATGGACGGCCTCACGATGGTCGAAAAGATTCGCAAGGATCTGCGAAACACGGCCGTCAACCTCATCATGCTGACCACGGAGAACAGCGCCGCGATGAAGGAACGCGGCAAGGCGGCCGGCGTCAAGGGCTGGATCGTCAAGCCCTTCAAGGGAGCCGCTGTGCTCGAGACATTCAAGAAGCTGGTGGCGTAATAGGAGCAAACGGCGGGCTCTTGCAGGCTGCTATAATCCGTTCTTTCCGGAAGCCCAAGCGATGCGCTTGGACTCTGTGGAAATGAGCACGGAGTCAACTTGATCTCGGGATGAAGCAGTCGTCTGCCGATTTGCCATCAAGCCAAAGCAATGTGGCGCCGCTGATGGCCCTCGTGGTCGGCGCGCTGGCGATGGGACTGTCGCCGATTTTCGTCCGCCTGGCTGATGTTGGCCCCTTCACCAGCGCCTTCTGGCGGGTCGCATTCGCGCTGCCGGTGTTATACGTTTGGATGCGGATCAGCGAGCGGACTGGACCGTCGGTGCCGCCCTTGTCACGCGCCACTTCTTGGTCGCCGGCGGTGATTGGGTCCGGATTGGCTTTCGCGGGGGATCTGTTCTTTTGGCACCTGTCGATCGTGACCACCAGCGTCGCCAATGCGACCTTCTTTGCAACGACGGCTCCCATCTGGGTCGTCGTGTTCGGATGGTTGATATTCCGCAGGCGGGCCGCCACGGCGATCCTGAACGGAATCGGGCTCTGTGTCCTTGGCGGCGCCGGCTTGGTTGCGCAGAGCATGCAAGCGAGCACCGGCACCGCACGAGGCGACTTTTTCGGACTCATCACGGGATTGTTCTTTGGCCTGTACTTTCTCGCGGTACAAGCCGCACGGGGAGGCAATTCGGCGGCACGAGTGACCTTCCAAGCCACGGTCATCACCGCCGCATTGCTGCTGGTCACCGCGCTTTCCTTGGAACACCAGTTTCTACCGCGTACGCTGCACGGCCTGGCCGCCCTCTTGGCGATGGCGTGGGTCAGTCACGCGGGGGGGCAGGGACTGCTCAGCGTCGCACTCGGCAAGTTGCCCGCCGCATTTTCATCGTTGGTCATCTTTCTTGAAGCCATCGCGGCGGCCTGTTTCGCCTGGATCATATTGGATGAGCCGGTATCGCTCATCCAAGCGGCGGGTGGACTGACGATCTTGGCGGGCATTTACATCGCACGACCACGCTAGCCGCAGCCTGCGGCTGCGGCCTGAACATCAGGTTGCGCCCTGATGTTCAGGCGCGCTTGATGACGCCGTGGCGCTTTTTGCCGACCGCCAATCGCGCCGTGCCCTGCGCGTCGAGATCGTTGTTCGAGACGCTCGCGGTAACCGACCGTACGGGCTGATCGTTGAGCCGGATTCCGCCCTGTTCAATGAGCCGCCGCGCGGCGCTCTTGGACTCCGCCATACCTAGCGCCATCAACACATCGATGATGGGCATCGAGGTGCCGGCCCCCAACAGCAGCGTGGGCAGGCCGTCCGCGGCGGCGCCGCTGAAGGCGCCGGCGGCGGTCGTCACGGCTTCCGCCGCCGCCGCTTCACCATGACAAAGCCGGGTCGCCTCGGTGGCGAGGATGCGCTTTGCCTCATTGATTTCGGCACCCTCCAGGTTCTCGAGACGGGCAATCTCCGCCACCGGGAGGTCAGTGAACAGCCGCAGGAACCGACCGACGTCGCCGTCGTCGACATTGCGCCAGAACTGCCAATAATCATAGCTTGGTAGGCGCTCAGGCTTGAGCCAGACCGCACCGCTCGCGGTTTTGCCCATCTTGGCGCCCGACGCCGTCGTGATGAGCGGCGCCGTGAGGCCAAATAATTCCCGTTCGCGAACCCGCCGTCCCAGCTCGACGCCCTGCAGTATGTTGCCCCACTGATCCGAGCCGCCCATTTGCAGTGTGCAAGCGTAGCGGTTGTTCAGCTCCACGAAATCATAACCTTGCAGAATCATGTAGTTGAATTCGAGGAACGACAGCGGCTGCTCCCGGTCGAGGCGCAGCTTGACGCTGTCCATGGTGAGCATGCGATTGATCGAAAAATGCCTGCCGATGTCGCGCAGAAACGGGATGTATTGCAGCCCGGAAAGCCAATCGTCGTTATTCGCCATGATGGCGCCGGTCGGGCTGGCGTCGAAGCGCAAAAAACGCTCGAAGATGCTGCGGATCGACGCGATATTGGCGTTGATCTGGGCGTCGGTGAGCAGTTGCCGACTCTCTTCCTTGCCGGAGGGATCGCCGACCTTGGTGGTGCCGCCGCCCATGAGCACGATCGGCCGGTGTCCCGTCTGCTGCAGTCGGCGCAGCAGCATGATGGGTACCAGGCTGCCGACATGCAGGCTATCCGCGGTGGCATCGAAACCGATGTAAGCGGTGATGATCCCGGACGCGGCACGCGCATCAAGGGCGGCGGGGTCGGTTTGTTGATGGATGTAGCCACGCTCGGCGAGCGTGCGCAAAAAATCGGATTTAAATTCAGTCACGGAGGATGGATCCACACTGGCGATCAGGCCGAGTATCTTACAACCCTGACAGCCTGTCTGACTTATGCACGTGGTCGCGACATCCCCGTGGTCGCGACCGGGATTGCAGCTCTGCTTGCACCAGGGTCAGGCGAGGGCGGTTCCCGCCACGTGCAACCCACGCTTTTGACGTTCCTTGAAGCCGAATTGTCGCTCGATCAGGCCGCCCCCGAACTCGACGATGAAGCGCCGCAGCGACTCCGACGCGTCGGTCAGGTGGGTCGAGGGTAAATGCACCAGATTCCAGGTTCGCTGCAACGGCAGCCCGACCACGTCGAGCGAGGTCAAAACGCCTGCTTGCAGCTCCAAACCCGCCGTGTGCAAGCACAGAAATGCCAGTCCCATATTGCCAATGACGGCTTGTTTGATCGCTTCGTTGCCTGCCAATTCCATGACATGCGGCGGTGCAATAATAACGTCGCGAAAAAACCGATCCATCGCCGCGCGAGTACCCGAACCGGCTTCGCGGACGACGAAGCCTTGGTCCGATAAGTCCGCTGGTTGGATATTCGATTCATGCGCCAGCCGGTGTTCCGGGGCGGCGACAATGCCGAGCGGCTGCTGTGCGAAAGGTTCGGCCGTAGTGCCCAAGTCCGCGGGTGGCTGACCCATGATGGCGAAATCGACTTCTTCATTGACGAGGGCCCGGATGACGTTGTCGCGATTACCGACAGTTACCCGTAATTCAATGCCCGGATGCAGCGCGTGGAACCGGGCGAGCAGCCGCGGAAGGAAGTATTCGGAATTGCTGATCATGGCGAGGGAGACCACGCCGCTCTCGCTGCCTCTCAGCCGATTGACCCGCTCATCGGCATCCTTCAACGCCGCCAGCGCGCGGTTGATGTCGGGGAGTAGCGCCTCACCTGCCGGCGTGAGGTGGGTCGAACGGCCATGACGCCCAAAGAGTGGCAATCCGACCGATTGCTCCAATTCCTTGATTTGTAAAGACACAGCGGAGGGGGTCAGATGCAATTCAGCTGCCGCCCGTCCAAAACTATGGTGCCTTGCAACCAAGGAAAAAGCCTTCAGTTGCCGCAGAGTCGCTCCTCGCATGCCAGCCGCCTCCGTCTTCACGCTTCGCCCTGACGCGCCGTCGCTGTTAAGTGAGTTTTCCAAAACTCACGCCAATGAATAACTCGTTTTACTTCGCGGTCCCCGAGGCTCAAGTTTGCTTCAGCGCGCAACTCCAAACAATAGCGCAAGTCCGCTAGGTAGGTGCGCGTGTCGGAAAACTGTGCAAACGCTCAATAACAAAGAGGCGGCGCGCGGGTCTGGGCTACAGCGGGGGTATGTCGATGCGATCGATACGGGTACAAACGGCATTGCCGGCGTTCATTGAATCGCCGCCGGCCTGTAATTGGGTGTGCCTTCCGGTTTTACCTATTGCCTTTGCACTGCAAAGAGCAATTCTCCCGATGATTTAAAGGTGAATTGCATATTCGTGAGGAGGAAATGCGATGAGTAAATTCGAGCAGGCTCCACTGATACCGCGCCGCACGGTATTGACCAAGGGAGCGGGAACGTTGGCTGCGATTGCAGTATTAGTGACCACCGCCAGGCCGGTGTTCGCCGCGAAGGCGAAGTCCTCCAAAGAAGATTTTTTCTTCCAGGACACACCGTCAGATGACGGCAAGAATTGCTCCGGCTGCATCAATTTTTCGCCAAAGAGCAGCGGTGATTATGGCAAAGATTCCGGCGATTGCGCACTCGTCGAAGGTGACGTGTGCACGCATTGCTACTGCCAGGGGTGGACTGACAAATCAGCGCCGGGGGCGAAACGGGCGGGTAGCTAGATCAGCATGGAACTTTAGAGTCATCCAGCGCGGGGGATGATTAATCGGGCGGCGGGGTAGAGCCCGATTATCTTGGTCTGGAGCGAGAAATTATGAAGACAATCAAAACAAGCTTAGTTCTCGCGGTGCTGCTGCTGCCCGTGCTTTCCGGCTGCCATCGCACTCAGGCGGTGCAGCGCGGCTTCCGCGGTCAGGACAGCATCGAAATCTTCAGCGAGAGCACGCTCACCAAGCTGGATGCAATCAACAAGTATCCGAAGCCTCTGCCGATGGCGAAGACCACCGGCCCCACCGCCGCTGAAACCTACGAGAACGTGCACGTGCTCGGCGACCTGTCGAAGGGGCAGTTCGCCCGCACCATGCTATCGATCAAGTCTTGGGTCGCACCCGATGTGGGCTGCAATTTTTGCCACAATGCTCCTGAATACGCGAACGATGACAAGTACACGAAACGGGTCGCGCGGGAGATGCTTAAAATGACCCGCCACATCAACTCCGATTGGAGTCAGCACGTCGGCAAGACGGGGGTCACGTGCTTTACCTGCCATCGTGGACAGGCGGTGCCGGCCAAGACCTGGTTCCTGGCACCGGATAAATCCCTCTCCGGAGAGTTCGTCGACAAACCACCGGTGCACTTGCCAACGGCGGCCGCGGGTAACACCACGTTACCGACGACCGCACTCAACGATTACCTTTTGGGCGATGACAACATCCGGGTCATGGGAAGTACGGCGCTGCAATCCGGCAACCGGCACTCCGTGTTGCAAGCAAAGGAGACTTACGCGCTGATGATGGTCATGTCGGAGTCCTTGGGCGTGAATTGCACTTTCTGCCACTACACGGGAGCGCTTTACAATTGGAACATGAGCACCCCGCAACGCGCCACGGCCTGGTACGGCATCCGCATGGTTCGCGATTTGAACAACAATGTGATGGTGCCTCTGACCGGATTGCTGCCGGCATCGCGGTTGGGACCCAGCGGAGATGTGCCGAAGATCTATTGCGCCACCTGTCACCAGGGATCGAACAAGCCGCTTTGGGGTGCGCCGATGCTGTCAAGCTACCCTGAGTTGCTCAAGCCGGCCGAGCCGGCACCCGTGGTGGCACCGACAACCGCCAGTCTCAACCCCCCCTGACAGCGGCCTATCTTCGCTGGGCGGCGGGGTATGCCCGCCGCTCGCTCCCTGCCCCTGCCTCGGAAGGGCGTGTCAGACGCTGCGCACCGAGCGGATTTTTTCCTTGCCCAGAGGATTCCACCAGGATTCGATGCTCGCGCTCAAGGATGCAAAGTCAAGGCCGGCGGCGGAGAGGCAGGTTTCGCGAGAGCCGTGTTCGATGAATTTATCCGGAATGCCCAGCTGCAGCATGGGGATCTGAACGCCGGCGGCAGTGAGCGCCTCGATCACCGCCGAACCCGCGCCGCCCATGACGGCGTTCTCCTCGATGGTGACGATACCGCGGTGTTTCGCGGCAATGCTGATGACCAGCGCCTCATCCAAAGGTTTGATGAAGCGCATGTTCACCAGGGTGGCGTCGAGACGCTCGGCGATTTTACGAGCCGAGTCGAGTAGCGTGCCGAACACGAGCAGTGCCAGCCCGCTGCGACCTTCACGCCGCACCTGTCCGCGGCCCAGGGGCAAGGCTGTCATCTCGGCGACTACGGCCACGCCCGGTCCGGTACCGCGTGGATAGCGGATCGCCGCCGGCGATTTCAGCGTGATTCCGGTGTAGAGCATTTGCCGGCATTCGTTTTCGTCCGCGGGCGCCATGATCACCATGTTGGGAATGCAACGCAGGAAAGAAAGATCATAGCTGCCCTGATGCGTCGCGCCGTCACTGCCGACGAGGCCGGCGCGATCGAGCGCGAACACCACCGGCAGGTTCTGCAATGCGACATCATGGATCAGTTGATCGTAGGCGCGTTGCAAAAAAGTGGAGTAGATGGCGACGACGGGCTTGAAGCCCTCACAGGCAAGACCGGCGGCGAACGTCACCGCATGCTGTTCCGCGATGGCAACGTCGAAATATCGATCGGGAAAGCGCTTCGAATATTCCACGAGGCCTGAGCCTTCGCGCATGGCGGGCGTGATGCCGACGACATCCGTATCGCGCTCGGCCATATCGCAGAGCCACTGACCGAAGATCTGAGAATAGGTCGGACCGCTGCTGACTTCCTTGAAGATCTTGCCGCTGGCGGGATCGAATGGGCCGGGCCCGTGCCATTTGATCGGATCGGCTTCGGCCGGCGCGTAACCCTTGCCCTTGCGGGTAACGACATGCAAGAACTGCGGACCGCGCAGCTTCTTCACATTGCTGAGGGTGGCGACAAGCGCCTTTACGTCATGACCGTCGACGGGTCCGATGTAATTGAAACCCATTTCCTCAAACAGGGTTCCCGGCAACACCATGCCCTTCAAATGCTCCTCTGAGCGGCGCGCGAGTTCCCAGACGGTGGGCATCTGTCGCAAGACCTTCTTGCCCCCTTCACGGAGATGGGCGTACATCCGGCCGGACAGCGCACGGGCGAGATAATTGGACAACGCACCGACGTTTTCGGAAATCGACATGTCATTGTCGTTCAAAATGATGAGCAAATCGGCCGGTGAGTTACCGGCATGATTCAATGCCTCGAAGGCCATGCCGGCGGTCAGCGCGCCGTCGCCGATGATGGCGACCGCGCGTCGACCCTCGCCACGTTTCGCCGCGGCAATGGCCATTCCCAGCGCGGCGCTGATCGATGTGCTCGAGTGACCCACGCCGAAGGTG
>Ga0209208_10008766_pt1 | contig 13421 bp, 10 predicted proteins | sample S1TSphfallax_3_FD_187694 | JGI IMG/M metagenome (GOLD analysis project Ga0209208, IMG submission 187694) | Host-associated microbial communities from peat moss isolated from Minnesota, USA - S1T2_Fd - Sphagnum fallax MG (SPAdes) (version 2) | ecosystem: Host-associated > Plants > Peat moss >...
AACTAGCTTGATTATCCTTTCCAATACCAACATAGAAGTTGGCCATTAAACCTATGTATAAGTCATGCTTGATTTTCACCTTTGGAAAGAAGATTTATGAGCTAGCTTAATAATAAGATGGAAAAAAATTTACAATGTTTTAGCAATTCATTATTTTAACTTTCTAATGATAAATAACAACTTATAATGACAAATCTTGAGCGAAAAGTTGCCTAAATGACACTTATAAATGTTTTTATCATTATATTTTAATACACAAATATTTCTTCCCCCAAAGAATAATAATCAACAATTTTCCCAATTCCTCTTAAAGTTGGTTCAACAAAATAAAAAACCTTTTACCAATTAAAATGTCTACATGTATCTTCAACCCATAAAATAATGACTTCATTTTGAAAAAATATATTGTTTATTTCTTGAAATTTTCTTGTTCAATTGATACAAACTAAGATTTTATCTAGTAACTCTTGAAATGAATTTTCTCATCTTATGGCTCTTCAATTAAACATCATTAAATTTTTCATATCACATTCTACATAAGCAAAGGTTGAATTTTAGCCTATGATAAATAGCCTAAAATAACCAATTAAAGACTAAATTCATAACCTTTGATATGTAAGGTGGCTATATGTAGAAAAGCCGATCATAGTACACTTAAAAATTCAAACAAACCATTTAATCAAACCAAACTTCGGTTGTCTTTGGGGTCCAAAAATGGATTGTATCAGAGATCATTATGCACTTACTGCCTTTTAGATTGCTACATTTGGATTGTAGATGCAAAAGATATGGCTTTCTGTAGTTCTTACCTTCATTAGAAAATGACAATTCAAGGATAAGGTATTTGCTAGTAGTAGGTGCATATGTATTCTTTACAACAATGACTCAAAATCATCTTCATGCATTCTGAGATAATATATGAGAACACATTGTGGCATATTTGAGGCTTCAATTTCATCTAAATGATTTCACCAAAATTAAAATATGTCTAAAGTATAACCTTTTTGCTTTCCTTTTTAACTCAACCTCCCATGTTGTTGTTTTCTCCAACCTTCTTGCCTCCCTCTAAGTGGTGATCATATGTTTATTCTTTAAGTTTCCCATTTCTGTAGTCACAATAGCATCCCAACATTTGCTTGGACCAAAAAGTTCAAATATATCTTATGGTGATGGATTTTTGCAAAAGATTCAAATAAACATAGGTTTTATTGTTGCACCCCCAAGTCCGAACTTTGACATGTAATGCAACAACACAACGATAATGATACTTACATTCCATATTAGTAAAACATACAAGAGATTTGGATATTAATTCATTTGCATGTTGCAGATTCACAACTATTCACATATGTGTATTTCATTCCCAACTGAAAATCCCTAATGGTACAAGTTTGCTAAGTAATTTTCCTTTAGGTTTCAATTCTACCATCTTAGGTCATCAAGAACTAGTCCGATGTTAAAAAACATTGCACCATTCCTTTATTTTTTTTACATGTTTAAAGGAAAACCTAACAAGTAAACATGATTAGTTTACCAAAACCATAGAAGTTGATCCCCTTATGGGCAAACTAATGATGAACAAGGTTCTAAGGTATGTAAAACCATGTAAAACCATGGCAAGCCATGAAATATTGTAACAAAAAGAAGTAATACTTAATTTGTGAATTTGTTTTTCACATATTGAAACATGTAGAATAATTGCACCTTTCAAAGATGGCCTTGAATCTACAAGCCTCTTTGAGTATGGCCTCCTTTGCCACAATGTTGCCCTCTTTTAAATTGAACAAACAACACTTCAACATTTCCAAGCTTTTCCTCTTGAAGTTGCATATGGTTAAGTTTGTTCAACATTTTGGCATTTAATTGTTCAAATTTTTTCATATATTCACCAAACCTTCACATATTTGGCAACCACCTAAATATCATCCCATGATGTCATCTTCACAAGAGTTTAATCTTTTCCAACAATTATTACCAACATCTTGTAAATTTGACAATGAATGCATGTTTAAGGAATGTCAATGTGCAAGGTTGTGATTAGGAGCAGTTGTTCAAAGAATGTTGATGCGTGGGAAAGACACATCACAAATGATGTGTGCCCAACAAAGATGGCAAGTCAATTGGAGGGCAAAAGGTTTAGGTAATAGGTGCTTCTAGGAAGCCTAGGTAATTTAATGAATAATGCTCAAAATTCTGATCAATGGGGAAATATTGTTAATAAGGTCTCTCAATTCAAATTAAGGACATACCTTATTATTGCCCATTTGATCACAAGATTTAAAATTTTAAATCAATGGTCCCCATTTGTTGTTGGGTTATTTTTCTACTTGGTATCCTATTAAAACACAATTTTTTCTTATGGGTTTCAATAATATTGTTGCAATTTTATTTTATTTTTCCTAAAAACCAACCACAACAACTGATTGCCCTTGTTTTTTTCTTTTTAAAACATATTTATTCTCAAAATTTGGACTTTGAAAAGTAGGTTGAAAATACGTTTGAATAAAAGTTGTGATTATACATTTCAAATGGATTTTCCTCCAATTTGCAAACATTCCAACCATAATTTGATGCTACATAATGGTGCACCATATAAATATCTATGCCTCCATATTATGTTTTGGGGAGTTTCATGTTGTATAGACCTAGTTGCAAGCAATTTTTTGAAATTGGACAAAAACTAGTGTTTCATCTAATAGAATGAAAGTAGAATGAATAACCATCAATATGCATATTTTTTAATAGGAAATGCAAGCCATGTAATTCTATTAAACATCTACTTAATTATATCCTTCAAATGATTTCATTAGAACTTACATTACAATTGAGTTTGTTGAATGCCATAGAATTGTAGTGAAGCAAACTAATTTTTATGTTTACGCTACCTTATCGACACAATTGGACTAATGATAACAAAAAAGAGGAAAATTTGAATTGGTTTTATGTTGGGAAAACAAGAATGTACAATTGGGGTGTAATCACAATCAAATGAGCAAACAATGACAAAGGACTTAAGGATTATAGTCCTTTTTTTGGTCGTTTTCACTTTTTCATTGAAAGAATTTTTTGGATGAAACCTTTTGCAATATGTTATTATAATTTTTTCATTACATGAAATTTTTTTAAATTAAAATTTGATGAATAACTAAGAATTTTCTAAAAGTGTACAGTTTCCACCAAATTTTGTGTTTTGTTTTAAAAAATATCCTAGTTTCAAATTGCATAAAAATATACTTTTTATTTTTTAAATTTTTTTCTTGTATCATAAAATACAACTTTGCTTTAGATGTCACCCCATTGACATGTGGTAAAAAACTTTTGAAATCTTCAAATTCTATTCAATAGATTTTTAGTTTTCAAGAATTTCAAATTCCACAAATTTCAAATTGTGAATGTTTTTTGAGTGTGGGTAATCAATTAACATCATCTCTATTTTTTTCTCATCAAAATTTCATTATTAGGAGAGTCTTGAACTTAATAATTTACAAAATTGACTACTTTTGATGCAAATGTTGTTCAAGTTCAAAGGTCCTTTATGAAAACCAAAACTCAAATTTTTATTTTTTTTTCAATTTTTTTTTTGAATTCATCAACATCCATATTAATCATTTAGCACAACTTCCCATGATTACCATGGGATTAAAGTGGCACCACAAAAACATATCTAACAAAATTATAGTTTTCAAAGAATTTTAGAGGTTGTCTGACATGGTTTTTGGTTCATTTGATTATGATTACACCCGTTGACGAGTTCTAATTTTGGATCATTGGAAGTTGTAATTATTTTTTAAGCTAATGCTAAAGTTAGGAGATGCTATTTTATGGGAAAAATTACTTTTGATGATTTTTTTCTTGTTTCAATTTCTATTTTCAATTCTAAACTATTTTGAATTCTATTTTTAGTTCATTACAAATATGATTATAGATCATATATGGATTTTTGATCATTTTGATGAACTTGATTTTTATTTAATTTTATAGTATTGTCGTTGGTATAAATTTTTATAGGTTCAATGACTTGATATGTTAAAATACAAAAATAAGAAAAATAGAAGATATTAGCATAAACAAGTAGGAATGCCTCATCCATAGACATGGCACATTTCTTTTAAAGTCATTGTTGATGTCCTTCCCCCTGTTCGTGTTTAGTTGTGTTTTTAATCAATTGAAAGACCATTGGTTGATAAGTGATGCTTTAAATTCTACCATTTCTACTTGTATAAAATTGAGAGAAAAAACTGAAATTTTAATTTTTTTAATAATCTTATGGAAAAGGAATCCATTGTTGTTCTTGAGTTAGGTTTTTTTGCCTCTAACATCAAAATAAGGTTTGTGGTGTTTTAGATTTTTATTTTTATTTTTAAAAAATAAGAAGAAAATTAAAGTCATAACATGTTGTCTTGGATGTTGGATCCTAGGTTTAAAACTCAATGTTTAGTGTCCTTATTTATTGGCCTTGCACAAGGCAATGCCATTGTTGAAGAGTATGATTAAATAAACCTTGTATTCTATGTTGTTAAGATGTTATCGTCCTTTGCACCCCTTGTTTGAAAATGCCATTGTTGACTATGTTGTTGATGAAGATTGTAATTTGGACATTTTTGAAATGACAACAAGCACAAATGATCCAACAATTAAAGGAGTTTGTTAGCTTGGAACTTTTTATTTTTAGGAGGTTTCAAGTGGATGCAAAATGTATCAAATTTATTTTCAATGGTGGGAAAATCATGAATTTATGTTTCCTAAAATTGGATTCATTTCCCATTAGATGTTAAACATTATTAATTCACAAATTGCGATTAAAAGGATTTTCTCTTTAGCAAGGATACTTATTAATTTTAAGAGATGTTTGCAATCAAATAATTTGGATAAATTAACTTTTGTGAACAAAAATTGGCCCAATGACCTTAGGATTGGTTGTAAGCTTTTTTTAATTTAATGGGTTAATTGAAACCAATGCAAAGTTAGAGAAAAAGTTAGAATAATTTGAAGGAACATTTGAAAGGGATGAAATTTTGGAAATATAGTTAATTATAGAAAACATTGTGTAGCATTTTCATCATTTTACACAATTCTTTTTTTTTTTCAAATTATTTCTTAAATGAGATTTTTTTTATAAATGAATATAAATTTGAGATCCAAATTATGAAAATTGGATATGAAAATTAACTATATCACATTTGTGAAAACTGCCATGTTTGGAAAACTAACAAAATCTTTGCATGAAATTTATTATTTCATGGGTTTATGTTTTTTGCACACAAATTTCATGCATTTCAAATATGTATAATGCATGTATAAGTACAATGAAATATTTTCAACCACTTGAGAAGATTTCATCCTACTTATATGTGCATCATGTATGTGTTTTAGATGCACAACATTCATGTGCAAAAAATAAGAACTCATCAAATAATGATTTTTGCACAAATTCTGTCATCAAATTGCAAGATGGGAAGTTTGTGATGAAGAGCACAAAAAAAAATTATTTTTTTCTCTTTATATTTTGGAGGGTTGAAGTATATTTGTAAAACAAAAATGTCAGTATGTACCTAAAAAATAAAAACATTGAAATTTTTAGTATGCCATTTCACATGCAATTTCACATCATTTGAAGCATGTTTGTGAAACGTTTAAAAAATTTGATCATTTTTGTGTCATATATGGGTTTTTTTGGGGTCCTAACCATAAGTATGTTCTAAATGGACATTTTGACAAAACAACATTTTCAAAATGGAAGGTGAAAAATATTTTGAAAAGGTTTTATTTTTACCAAATTATAATCCCTAAACACCCAAAATAGACCTAAAATTAAATGAATCACATTTGGGGAGGTGTATACTATAAAAATGGTCATGAAAGTGCTTGAAAGGTGGCCATTGTAATGTGCTTTTACCATCTTTTCTCATTTATATCCATTGCATTCACAAGTATATGACTTTAAGTTTTAAATGGTGAAAATTGATACAATTTTTTTATTATGCAGCCTTCAAGATTTGTGCTCTTGAACTTTGAAAATTCATAACTAAATTATACTTACTCAAGTTTTTACATTGAGAAATAATCAAACCTAATAATGTAAAAGGTACCTTAGAAAAGAACCAATACATGTTTCAAATTTGTGTTCCTAATAAAAAAGTTCAAAAAACAAAAATATTGTTACAAATTCCTGAATTGTTTTTTAATGCAATGATTAAGAACATCAAAATATAAAATAATTTTTATTATCAATGTTTCAAAGTGTATATAACGTATTAAATTTACTCACAACAAAATCTAGTGAAAATATTTATTTAAATGTTTCTTATTTTTTACAGAGTTCAATGGCTCCAATAAAATGAAGGTGTAGCATTCCTAATATACCACCCAAGGATATTTTTGCCCAAATCCACATAGATTTCACTACGGCCCAAAGCATGAACAAGGCAAATTACTTGTTTTTATGGTGTACTCAAGAACATTCCATGGGGACTACAAATTCATGGGATTCAAGTTCCATTCACAAAATCAAAACACCTTGATGTCTCATGAGGCTTTAAAGTCTAAGTGTTCATAATAAATTGGGACATTTCACCAAATTGAACATGTGAACACACTATCTTGTAACTTTCATCACAAGTTTTCCAATTTCAAATCAAACTTTTTTTCTAAACCTCATTAGCCCTTCCAAATCAAATTTTAAGTGTGTAACACTTTCTTTTAACAATATTTGTCCAAACAATTAAAACTTCATAACCTTCATGAAAAAGGTTATTCAATTTAAATGCAAGGTCAATTCTTACAGTGCATTTGAAGGAATATTTTCTTAATAGTTTCAAGGTCATGTTCAATTTGGACAAAAATTGATCTTTCAAACCTTACTTTTTGTTGTGACCCTAGTTTGAGCTTGCAACCAAGGTTGAGAACCCTCAAAGACTACAAGATGCTCTATTTGAATGCTTTAAAAAATATTTTATTGAAAGTTATTTGTTTCTATGCAATTGCGAAACAATAATGTGTCTCAATTTGAAATTGAGATGAATTTTAATTATATTGAGAAAATGCCATTGGGACATAATTAGACATAATACCCATGACAAGTTACAAAGTATACTAAAGGTGACCTAAAGTTCAACTTGTCTTAGTCTTATTCCAAAGCTTTCACCCCATTTTTTCATTTGCAAAAAACTAGAAACTTTGCCCAAAATAAAATCTAGGTATTTTTATCACCAATACCAATTGACAAATCTAGGGGTGCATCAATTTGAACAACGGAAACACTTACAAAGACCCAATTTCCAAAGTGAAATCATGAAAATGCCTCCCCTTGAGTCCAAAGCACTTTCATTTTGTTTGGGGGAATATTGCATTTTCCTTGGCCCACTCCATGTTTTGCACTTACATTCATCAAAATTCCTTATGACCTTAACATGATCCAAATGTTTTGTTCACAATTGTCCCAATCTTTATGTTTCCATTATCTATGGTCCTTTGATTACAATCTTAATACAATATTTCCATTATTTTTTACCCAAAATATATAACCACATGGTCTTCAAACACTTGTATAATTGGTCATGTTGAACTTTTATCTAGCATAACATAATGGCCAGTTGAACCAACAACCTACTTGCAAGGCCCAACCAACCATCACAACATTTTTGAACTAAAGAAATTTTGTATTTCAAATTTGAAAATATATTTGACAAATATATTATTTACTTTCATTTATGATTTTCATTGGGAATAAGTAGATACTGAATTTTTTAAAATGGCGTATTGAACAATCATAATGCAATCCATTAGATTGGGAACATTATTTTGGGGACCATTCATGAAAAACATGATTGCACCCATGCCTATTAATATTCAAACATTGTATGAAGTAATTTTCCTATTCATATTATTTTGTTAACACAAATTCTAAAAACTAACCATTCTCATTTCTAAGAATATATCAACTAAAAAGGGTTTTGTATTCAGTACGCTATTGAAGAAAGTTACAGATTGTGTAAATAAGTTTGTGATCTTTTACTAAATGACTTGAATATTTGAATGAAAACTTGGTGAATTATTTTCTTAAAATTTGATCAAATGCAACTTTATGTAAATTGGATTTGTACACCACCCAAAAAAATTTCACGAGCCTCTCATCAATCAAGGTGGCTCTTGATAAGGATCCACATGTAATATATATGTTACCACTATGTACCCATGTGGGATGATCTTGGCTAATTAAACCTTTGATGTGTACCAACCAAATCTTTTATATTGGAAAATAAGGGCTGCATGTTGGTCAATCATTTTATCTTTGTTTTCACCACTACATATCTCCTTAATATTTGTGCTTTGATTTCAAATGTTCATTTATCTCTTGGGACACATCCTTCCAAATCAAATAATGTACCTATGAAAATTGATAAAAAGAACTTTGAATTGAAGCAAACAAAAAAAAAAATTCGACAAGAAATACTTTCATATTTTTTGAATATTTGGGAGCTCAAAGAAAACCCTAACTAGGAATGTAGTTTAGGATTGATGGGATGATCTTGATTTTTGTTCACTCATGAAAATTGAATGTGCAAACACATTCCAATTCAAAGATGGATCGATTGGGGAAGCTAAAAATAATATGTAGCATTATGGGTGGTTGAACAATAGCCCAATAAAGAAAACATCTCTTATGATTTGAGATTTTTTTATTTACACACTTAAGTGTAAAAGATGGGAGGGCCATCATTGATCTATAGCTTTGTAGCCAAAGGGACAATAGTCTTAGCAGAATACACAACATATTCTGGCAATTTTAGCACAATTGCTATTCAATGCTTACATAAATTACCAACCAACAATAACAAGTTCACATATTCATGTGATCACCACACATTTAACTACCTTGTTGAAGATGGCATTAGTATGTATTCTTATCATCAATTTTGTTTCTTTAAATTATTCATTTCAGATTTCTTAGCAAAATGTTATGTTTCATTTTTACCTTCAAGAAATTGATGTGATGTTATGGCAATACTAATTACAATAAGAATATGAAAAACGTAATCTTATACCAAAGGTTCTAGTTTCGGAACACTAGGAACCTAATGTATATGATCTAATAATGAGATCATTTAATTGATCAACTAGATCCATACAAAGAATCACATTTCATATAGCTTGCATTTGATGAGCAACCAAACAAAATGTGGTCATGTTGGAAGACTTTTGTAAACAATTAAACCCATAAATTTGACCATTTGCAATAGCTTTCATTTCTCGTATAAGCAAAAGAAAACTTGCATGTATTTTTCGAGTTCTAGTTTTTTATATTGTAAGTGATTGATGATATTCACCAAATTTTATTTACTTGAAGCGACTAACAATGACATGTCAAAGTTTATAATATGTATTACAAGGGTTCTAGGATTGCCCCTAATTAATGAATTCCATTATCTATTGTGCACAAATTTTAAAACCTAATCTTTGATATTCCAAATTGTCACACAATCACATAACACTAGATGAAACAATTTAAAATTTGTTTAAATGTTCCTACATTGCATTCTTGAATTGAACAATAACCCTAAGCATTGGATGGTTTGTAGCATATCTAGTTGTTGCCGATGACGAATTTGGAAGACAAATTCCATTTGCATTTTTGGAGCGTATCAAGGATGACTTCAGACGGCGCTACCAAGGAGGAGGGAAAACAGAAATTTTGGATACAGTCCATGCTCTCAACAAAGAATTTGGGTATGAAGACCCATTTGATGTTGCCTACAACCTTGACATGGAATACGGGTATGCGGAAACTTTCCGCATGCATCTTTCCACATAACAAAAACATAGCCTCCATCATTTAAAGTTTTCAAAATTGTTCTCAAAAGTTGTTCAAGACTTTTGTGTTTCATGATTTGTTTTCATTCATGATCTAAGTGATTTTTTACGATTTAAGTTCAATCATTATCAATTTAGTCCAATTTCAAAAAATTTAAATTATTTCCATTAGTTGTTTAATGGATTGTTTACTCAAAACATGGAATATATTTAATAATCACAATGCACATTGTCCACCAGAGTTCTATTTTCAACCAAAATTTAACAAATTCTAGTTTGTATTTTTAATCCAAAATATTTTCAAGTATTGAAATATATTTTTATCTGCACATAATCACAATGGTAATGTCATGTGTAGACCCAAGTTGAAAGAGCACATGCAATTTTGTGTGGAACATCCAGAAGAAATGAATAAAATCTCTAAAATAAAATCCCAAGTTGCTGAAGTGAAGGGTATAATGATGGATAACATTGAAAAGGTACTTCATACTTTTTATGGAAAGTGAGAGTAGTAAACATCATTTATGTGATAATGTTTGTAATAAGATTGTTGTGGGTGTATGAATATGTTAATGTTGTATAGTTACCAATTATTATCATTTAATCAATGTGAAATTCTAGTTGTTAAAACTTCACCTATTTGATGAATATTTTGGAAGTTCTATATAATTTGCATACAACTTGGTACATTTTATACATCTTGAACCTTAAAATGCCATTGTAGGAATAGTAAACTACTAAACAATACCTTTGTGGCAAATTCCTTTCAATTGCAAATCATAATTTTTGGGATGGTTGCAATTTTATTTATACTTTTGAATCTTGAGACTTATATTCTTGTTTTTCAGGTGCTTGATCGAGGAGAAAAAATTGAACTTCTGGTTGACAAATCTGAAAACCTAAGATTTCAGGTTTGGACCATTGGTTTTTTAATATAACAAATGTTGGAGGATTTTTATGGTGGGGGAATTTTGAGGATGAATTTAATTTAAATATTTATGCACATTGAGATAAAACTAGAACATAAATTAGGTTTTGATGACTTTCCATATACTTTTATCCATATTTCTTTTCATATATTTTTTATTTTTTTTGGAAATTGCAGGCTGACAATTTCCAACGCCATGGAAGATCATTGCGTCGCAAAATGTGGTTGCAAAACTTCAAAGTGAAGCTCATAGTGTTGGCTGTTATTGTAGTTGTTATCATTGTCATTTACCTTTCAATTTGCCATGGTTTTGTATGTACCCACACCACATCTACAACTACAAACAAAACATCTATCATAAAAACTAGAGTAACTTAGTCATTGATGACATTGATGCTCCAAGTTGACGATGTAAAGTACGATTGCACATGCAACCACATATTTAGAAGTTTCTCCCTATTTAAGATGTTGCACAACTTTTCAAAGAAAAACAAGCTATAATGTCTTTAAGTTCATAACTGATTTAAGTTTATGAAAAGAAGATGATAATAGCATAAGTTTGCTATTTATTGGCAATTTTTCTTCAAAGGTGATTTTTTTAGTCAATATTCAAGTTACGGCATTTTGTATCTTGATATCAACTTCACAAATTTGTTGCAATAATTGATGCTATGAACTAAATTCACAAACCCGAGTTTCACAATTTAGCATTCAGTGGACACCTTCGATTGCTTTTGCAAAGACTGCATAAATCTTTGGGAAGGCTCCAAACTAATCAAAAGTAACATCATGAGTTCTTGGTGTCTTGTGTTTTAAGGTTTTGTTTATGGAAATCACAACCAATATATTTATTAGACTGAATCAATGCTAACTTGTACAACAATTCACATCAATGAATTCACATATTAGAAACCAATTTACTGAACAATGCATTTATTATTTCTAAAAATTGAGTTTTAATTACCTGGATAATATACAATTTGAGTCACAATAGGTATAGTATTTGATTGCACCCGCTGAAGTTCAGACAGTCACACAGAAATTTTTCACCTGTTGATTTTGTGTATTAAAGAATATATATCGACTATTTTTAAACATGTAAAAAATTAAATAGCTTGAGATTTTGCTGAATTTTTTGCAATAATTCTTGAGCATTTAATTTTTGACATGTTCAAAAATAGTCTTATGTATCTTTTAATATGCTTGCAAATCTCAAACTATTTAAGAAATCTGTATGAGTATCTCAATAATCTAGCAGCATTTTCAGGCTGCAATTCAAGGATTCATTTGGCAATGCACTCTGCCATCTCCACTTCAACATGAATTCTGCAAGAGTCAAGCAAATCATCCATGCAGTCACATTTTGTTTACAGGACATTGCCAATGACCATATCCTCTGCCTCCCATAGATGGCAAGCATGGCCAAGAAGGCCAAGCATGCAGGTGTAATATTCTAATTCTGCAGAAATTGTACAGTATGTGATCATTCAAGCATAACAGAACATGCCGTCATCCACTAAACCTGCATGGCTACAAGCTGACAGAAAACAAAACAAAAGTGATATCATTTGGGTGTACACCTTCTTCACACACCTGTTCAAAATGTTGAAGAGCCTCCTTGACATGCCCATGCATGGCACATCCTCCAAGTATGGCATTCCAAGTGACCAAATCTCAAGATATCATCTTGTGGAAGACTTTCCAAGCATCCTCAATGCTCCTGCATGTTGCATACATGTCAACCAAAATATTCCCCACAAAGACATCCAACTCACAACCATTTTGAATGAGCTTCTCATGAGCAAACCTGCCCTCTTCAAGGGCAACTATGCTAGCACATGCATTCAGAACCCCTACAAAAGTAACAGAATTTGGGCACCCGCACTTTCCTGTTGCTTTTGTCGAAGTAGTTCCACTGCCTTCTGCTCTTGCCCCCATTTCATATGTCCCAATATCATGACAGTCTAAGTGACCACATTTTGAGATGGCAACTTGTTGAACACTTTCCAAGCATCCTCAACACTCCCACATTTTGCATACATGTCAACCAAGCTACTCTCCACAAAGACATCACACTCTCAACCACTTTGAACAAACTGTTCATGAACAAGCCTGTCATCTTCAAGAGTTCCTAAGTAGCACATCTGTTAATCACCTGAACAATAGTGCACTTGTCAGGACTCATCCTTGTTGGATTTGTTGGAAAAGCTGCATCACATTCTCAAGTTACCCATCCTTAACGTGTTTGTAAGCTTTTGATTCCATCCAAAAATATTCAATTGCACTGTGGCTGGGTGCCTTTGCAGCCATCTCTGCTGCTACCCATGGCAGCTTTTGCAAGTGCTTAAGCCAGAGTAATTCCCCTGTCTTCTTATGTTTGAAATCTGGGTATCTTTCATTTGTCTACTACAACCGATCAAGCTGAATAGCCATGTATGTATTCTCCACATCCCAGGCATAAAAAAGTATCATAAGAACAAACAAAGCTGCACTGACCTTTTCCATCAGCATACTGCGTTTACCTACCTTCTCGAGCCTACTACTACTACAATCCCACCAGTGCAAAGGACCTGAAAAGAATTTCTGCCAAGTTTAGACCAGGGCAGGATAGATAGCCACCAAGCAAGAGAGAGCGAGAGAGAGAGAGAGAGAGAGAGAGAGAGAGAGAGAGAGAGAGAGAGAG
>Ga0209208_10008767_pt1 | contig 13420 bp, 14 predicted proteins | sample S1TSphfallax_3_FD_187694 | JGI IMG/M metagenome (GOLD analysis project Ga0209208, IMG submission 187694) | Host-associated microbial communities from peat moss isolated from Minnesota, USA - S1T2_Fd - Sphagnum fallax MG (SPAdes) (version 2) | ecosystem: Host-associated > Plants > Peat moss >...
AAAGGAGTCTTTTGAAATTTCAAATCATTTAGAAATGATTTGAGAATTCATAATTTGAAATTATATCCGACACATTAAATAGTTCAAATCTTGTTCACACATGGAATATGATTTTTTAATTAAATATAATTAATAATGTTAACTCAACTTAACACTAACATAATTAAAAAATAAATTGAATAACTAAACTAACACTCGTAACACTTATTGTATTACATAATTTGAAGTTCATGATAATGTTCACCCCTTGCTTTAATCTAGGTAAAAAGCCCATGGGTGGGGGACATTTCTCAAAATGCAAGGGTGAATTCCACTCTCACCTTGTTGTTGTACGTCCCTTGTTTTGAGAATGCCCCACCTTGTACATCCATAAATATCAAGGATTTGCATAATCCACTTGACTTGTTTGTGCAAAGTCAATAGAGAACTTCCTAATAGAGAAAGGTTTCAATGTTCATGCTAATACATGTAAATGAAAGAAGCTTGGGTTCTTCTAAAATATAAGAACAATTGAAGGCAATAATGGTATGTCCAATAGGGTGGTGCATTTGTAAGAGGAGGTGTCTTCTTCATTTGGCAATGTTCCCCTACTTCCCATACCCTACACATTAAAAATGAAATGACAAGGAATCACTCACACTTTTCCCACTAATAGAAAAAAAAAATTAAAAATATGCCAATTTAGTAGGGAGAAGAAAGCAAGAGGAAAGGGAAGAAGACCATGAGGACCACAAAGCTCTCATCACTAGGGTTGCTAGAGCTCTCATCCCTAGGATAGAGATGTTTCAAAACTTCGAGGTTCTTTCTAGTGTCCCACCAACAATAATTTTTTGAAACTTTAAAGCAAAATTTGCCTTTTTTCATCTCCACAAAGGTTCATTCTTACCTCTTGCCTTTATTGTGCTTCTTGGTGTTTGATGTCACCTAAAAAGAGTTTAACAATTTTTTTCCCTCTCTTTCAACATCACCTAATGTGCTTCCTCACACCTTTGCCATCCTTTCCAACATCCTTCCTAGCACTTGGGAAAAAATCCTTTTCCAACATCCCTAGCATTCTTCCTAGTTTTTTGGACCATAAAAACTTTGGTGATGGGGAGCAAGTCCTTAGTGACCACAATGCTCTTATGAACACAACAAGTAAAATGGCAAGTACCACAAGCAACAAAAGATTACAAAAGGGAGCAAGACCACAAGAGGGGCTTGTCTTGTTCACCTAAAGAACAATTCGGGGGTGACTTACACAACAAAGAGGCCCATGGGCTTTAGAGCTGTTGTTGTGGTTGCTTCTCCTTGCACAACTGAAGTTGACAAAAGAGAGCAAGACCACAATGACCACAAAGCTTTGCAACTTGAAAGCACAGAAAACCAAAACGAAGAGGAAAGACAATGGTGAAAGAGGAGTAGGACGTAGTGGAGCTCACTTAGGTTGAGCTCACAATGGCCTTGGTGATGGCTATTTACATGCATATTACACTTACACTAACAACACTGGTGCTAAGATGGCATTCTTGGCATGGAAGTAGGGGGTTCAAATGTTGGTCTGAGCAGATGGATGAAATGAAGTTCAAAATGTGCACAAGGGCAAGGACCTGAAGCCTTACACAGAAACAAACTGCAGAAAGTGGCCATGTGAAAACAGATCTAGCTGGTGGGTTGAAATGGCAGAATTATTGCTAGTAAATGTGGTGTGTAGTTATTCCTAAAGAATATTTTCAAACTCAACCATTGTTCAATAAACTATATGCAGATTGTACCTTCCCTACTAAGAAGTGTCTACAACCCCTCTTGATGTAGTCCTGGAACTAGAACTGGTGATCAAAGACTTCATCAATCTGTGGACCATGACAAATTACTGATCAATTACAGAAATATGTATGGTTTTTGAAAACCTGCTTTTATGCAGCAATTAAACTATCCTACCACATTTCGTGCATGGATAAATCCTTATAAATCACAAAGAGGACCTCGCTCTCCACCTATCACTTTGTTGGCCCTAAGTGATATTCAATTGGCATTGACAAGAAAAGGGTGCTGACAAACCCCACACTCAATTGTCTCTGTTCCAGAGCTTGGAAGTTGCACCTGTTAATGCAAAAAAATCAGCCAAATCAGAAGAGCAGTCAAGTATGCATCAAAGACAGCATGAACATTTCCTTCCCAAAAACAGAGTCATTCCAGTACTGCTCAAGAACCTCCAAATACCACTCAAATGACTACATTTCTAACCATTCAAGATTCTTGTGCGAAGCACACAGCCGTTGGTCACTGACTTGCCACAATGTGGACAATTTCTTCAAGACACAAAAATAATCATATGCTTTACATTTACAGTAGAGGAAGGAAATAAGGACCTGGAGATGGACAGTGCATGTGGGGCAGGCCACCTCTTGCATGTGTGGACCAGACCCCTGTGGTGCAGGTGAGTTAGACCAAAAGTGGGATGAAAACTGGGGACTTGATCCAAAGCTGCCAGCCCCACTCTCTTGCCCTCTTCCATGCTCTTCTGATACCTTGAAACCACAAGATGGGCATTGGGTACTGTTGCTTGGAACCAATGAGATGCTTCCACACTTAGTGCAATTGAGCACAGAGGTGGCAGATGAGTTTGTGTTTGTGCTGCTGTTTTGGCTGTTGCGTGCAGCCTTTCTACTGGCGTTCCGCTCCAGTTCTTCCTGTACATTTGATCCACCCAAAATACAACTTTGATTAATACCCTAAGAATTCCATAGTTATCTATGTGTGTACAGACACAAGCACATGACTCACAACCCAATAACTTTGAATCCTCAGAGATAAAGCATTTTGTGCTTGTTCATGTCACTGACATTCAATTGCAGACTAGTCCTCAATTGTGAGATGTGATATGCTGAAACCCCTACAAGGCATTTTACCTGAAGCTTTTTGGCCAGATCTTCATGAGTGCGCTGCACAGATGTTTTGCTGCTTGTCTCCTTCACATTACTCAGCCTCTGCATAACTTCTCCCTACACAGTGCCAGCACATGCTTGAGTAATCTCCCTCACTGAAGTTGACAAAGACTTAAGTAATCATACTTTTGCACATGACTGAAAATCCAACAAGAACTCAAATTTGCCAAAAACAAGAAAATGCCAGTTTAGACTTTGTCCTAATGTATGCAGGTGTCTCTGTAGTGACTGCCTACATCCTTGTCCATGTTTCAGGCATGTAGAAAATCATGCCCAAGGCAGAGGTCAAATAACAACCCCAGCAGGGAAATGGGAGAAACTTCTTGCTGCAGAGAGTTGATCAATGTGCTTTACATTTGCTTATTTGTTAGCTAATGTCAAATTGGGAACTCACTTGGCTGCCCAAAGGAAAGTTGAATGCTACATCTGAACTTGTTTCAGAAGAAAATACTTCAGATCATTACATGAAACAGCCACTGGTACAAGAGAACACCAAATGGGGACAGTAGAGGGAGGCACAAAGATTGACTTACCAAGCAGTGATCACACACACGGACAACCTGAGCATCCTCCCCAGCTGTCAATGCAGTTCTTCCACGAGTGCACTTATCACAAAATATGTCTCCACAATTCCTGCAATGGTGCTGTTTCACCCAAACCCAAAAATTCCCTATTATTAGTCTGTGAACAAAAACTTTCTTGGTGATAACACTGGTCCCTGTGTTTCCAGTTTTTGCAAACTAGAATTACCCATGATGCATGCAAAATGCATTTTAAAGTATCTCCAATACAACTGACTTTAACTCTTTGCAAAAGTCATGCACTCCCAGAACAAGCTTATCTTTTCACAAAATTAAAGAACATAGACCAGACAATGGTGAACAGAAGCAATTGTTGTCGAGAGGAGGAAGAGGAGAACAACCAAACCAAAATAGAGTGCTTTGGGTTTAGGACACACACCCGTCGAATGAAGGCAGAAAACTCTGTCTTGCAGTTAGTGCACTTTGAGGCTGCCTCATCAGGTACCTGAACAAGAAGATTATATGTCAGCAAGTTATCAGGGCGGGGGGCCCAGGACAAGAAAATCCTTGACCAAAACTAAAATTATGAGAACAATCTCAAGCCAGGGCACCATATAGAAATTTCTTTATGGTCAAGCTTTATAAAAATGCAGGCATCCTGTCAGTATACAAGCAGAAAGCAATATAAAACAAAAGAGAAAATACATACCCAGTGCTGCTTCTCCTCCTCGCTAACAGCTCGAGGGCGAAGAGACACCCAATCTACAATTGAGCCCTTTTGATGTCTGCTTATGTCTGTTCCAGCACCAGCACTACTGTCTGAGGGTTTGCTGTAGTTGCTGGGACCATCTTTGCCAACCATCTCGCAAAGCTGCTTTCACCACAGCCCAACCCATGCCTAATAGCATTCTTCAGAAACAAGTATGCACATGATAAGACATGCCATGATAAGTCACACTCTTTGAAAGAGATTCATAGACCAACTTTTGCAGCAGCAGAAGACTCTCCATCACTATGTTAAAAGCAAATCCAAGTTGAGAGACACAAACCTGGACACAGGCTGCAGTAATTGTGTCGAGAATGGCATTAATGGTATGGGTGCTGGACTGTAACCGGATGGTGCACTGCTCGAAATCCACTGCACTCTTAGCCCAAAAGGTAAACACAGATGGCTCATTGACCTGACCCAGAAGTAGTTGCACAAACCCCATATCAATACAAATGTCAAATGTTTACATACCATCTTGCATACTTGCCAGGAGGATACTAAATCCTCTGAAACCCTAATTCTTGTTAAGAACAAAAAAAAAATTCTCTTGTCAAAGTAAAAAGGAGGCAAAATCAGAGTACAACTCTCTTACCTACCTCCCATCTTTCAATTGTTTCCAAAGGGTAAATGCGCAGTGTTCTGCTGGTGCTGGGGTCTACCATCCTCACACCATCCAGGCCTATCTGCAAACATGCACCACACACACACAAATTCTGTGTTCCAAATTCCTTTCTCAATTCACAACTTCACTTCCGCCCAAAGCAGAAAATCAAAACATTCTCTGATCCTCCACAATGCCTAGGAGACGATATAGTAAAACAGAGCATGCACAGACAGACCCTCCATGTCCTCTTCTTTGTACATATGTGATTCCTATCTTGAGAGCTTTGCACATATCTCACACCAGTCATGCACATTCCAATCAATCACCACACAAAAGGCACAAGCAAATTGCAGTACTTGATCAAACCCACATTCAATCACAGGCCAGGAGCTTTATTCTTTGCACATAGCTATGTGATTCCTATCTTGAGAGCTTTGAACATATCTTATATCAGTCATGCACATTCATTCTAAACACAACACAAAAAGGCACAAGAAGTTGTGACAGTACTTGGATCAAATATGCATTCAAACTCAGATAAGCTTTTCAGGAAGACAGGGGTTCAAAATTAGGGTTACGAAAGGAGCTCTGAATTTTTCCCTGTTCTGCAGCAGCACAATCAGAAGACTACAGACAGACCAGAAACAACAGCACTCAATCTTGAAACTTCAGAAATTAGGGTTACAAAAGACCTCCGAATATTCCTGTTCTGCAGCAGCACAATTGGACAATTCTACAGACAGACCAGCAACAACAACACTCAATCTTGAAGCTTCAGAAATTAGGGTCACAAAGAGCTCTGAATTTCCCTGTTATGCAGCATAATTGGACAAGACTACAGACAGACCCAGCAACAACAACAGCTACTACAACACTCAATCTCGGAGCTTCAGAAAGTACTTCCTACCTGACAAATCACTTCCTTGGGAGGATTGGAAGAAGTGGTTTCTGGCAGCAACTTCACCCAATACTTTTGAATACCTCCTCCTTCTCCTCCTGCTCCTGCTGAGTCTTTTGCATCATCCGTGTTTCGGGAACTCCAAGAGCTTGCTCCTGTCCCTCGAGCTCCATAAGGCTCAGATGCTCCTCCACCTCCTGCTCCTGCTCCTCCTCGTCCACCATCGTAGACAAAAACCTCACCAGATCCTCCTCCTCCATCATAGGGTTTGGCATAGATCGATGATGTTGCATCTTGCTGGCCGCCATAGTAGTTGTCCAGGGATGATGGTGCGCCATAGCCCAGGCTCATCGCTTGAGCACCACCCTCCTCCACACCGCCATAGACCTGCTGCTGCTGCTGCTGAGATGATCCTAATCCATAATCATACGCTTGCGCATAACTGGGCGTTGCATAAGCTGAATAGGGAGGAGCATTTGGCAGCAGAACTAGCGATGGCGAGGAGGACGAGGGAGCAGAAGAATTGAGATGCCCATAATCAGGCACAGATGGAGAGAGCCGCTGCTGCTGTCCGTAACTCCCTCCATAGTACCACTCTTCTTGCTGCTGCATCGAAAGCAAATCAAGCTCCAGTAGTAGTGTCGTCTCCTCCTGCTTCTTCTTCTTCAATGTTGCTCTTTCTCTCCACAAAAAAGTTCACAAAACCTTCAACCAAAGCACGGATAGATAGATAGAAAGAAAGATCTCAGCGCCTTGCTACTTTGCTTCTGTGGGTATATGTATGTATGTGTTGCGCGCGGAACAAATCTTTGTTTGCAGCGACAAACAATCCGATCGGAGCTGCCCTCCTTCATATCGCAATTTGCTTGAGGTTTCCGAAGACTGCGACAACCGTTTGGAGTGTCGGTCACGACCCAAGAGGAAGAAGAAGGGACGAGGAAAAGCCTGACATCTGCGCTGCTATGCACTAGGGTTTTGGTCGTCGACGACGTTGTTTCTGCGTCCGTTTCGTGCGGCGAGGGTTGTGCTCCTCTCTGCTGTTGCTTGCGAGCTACTTTTTCTTCATTTCGTACTGTTGTTCTTGCAGTTGGGTTTGTGGGTTTGTTCCTGGGTGCCTTTCTGGAGCTTTCTAGAGAACTTTCAAGCTTTGGGTTTCTGGGTCGTGGTCTCGACCTTTGAGTGCTGCGGGTGGGTGTTGGTGTTCTCGAGAGCATAGCCGGAGGAGAACGCCATGTCGCGTGTTTATGTGGGAAACTTGGACCCCAGAGCAACCGAGAGGGAGCTTGAAGACGAGTTCCGTGTCTATGGTGTGCTACGAAGGTTCGCTTTTTTTTCTCTCTCTACCCTATTCCTTCCATGGTCGACTTGCTTGCTGCTGACCTTTTCACATCTTGGGTTTTCTTTTTTCTTGTTGCTTCCGAGACCCATTTCCCCCCTTCCCATTCCGGTTCACCACATTGACATCCCTGGCGGAAGATACTAGGAGGACCCATCTTTCTCAAAATCACTATTGCAGGAGTTTTCCTTTGCACCTGCATGCCTTCAGTATGTAATGTTGTAAGAGTGAGGATTGTTTGTCTGTTGTTGCGTCAGGATTGTTGATTGATGTGATGTGATGTTATGGTTTCAGTGTTTGGGTAGCCCGCAAGCCTCCAGGGTTTGCATTTGTGGAGTTTGATGATCTTCGAGATGCCCAGGATGCAATTCGAGCCATGGATGGTGAGTATGCTACCTGTAAGGAGAGGGTAACCAGCTTCCAAGTTTGTGAGTATACACACCTTTAGTGCTATCTGTTGCAGCTCTCCAGGGACCTTAAGAAGAATGCTCTAGGTCTTTCTTTCCATGTGATGGATCATCCCGAATTTTCTGCATTTCTTAGTATATACACCTTTTCTGCTATGTGTTGCAGCTCTCCAGGAACCTTAAGAATAATGCTCTAGGCCTTTCCACATGAAGCCCACCCTGACTCTAGAGCAAAGAAGGCTTTATGAGAATTGGTTCCAAGTTCATGTTGGCATCTGGTATGTTTGTATCTTCTTTTCTGTGCCCTGATTTGCTTGCAATGGCTGCTCACATTCTCTCATAACAGGAAAGAATGGATGGCGAGTGGAGCTTTCTCGGAGCTCAGGTGGAGCAGGTGGACGTGGTCGGGGGGGGGAAGATATGAAATGCTATGAGTGTGGAGAACCTGGCCACTTTGCCAGAGAATGTCGCCTCCGTATTGGACCTGGTGGTCTGGGTACTGGAGGCCGGGGCAGGAGCCCTCGTCCAAGCCCAAGGTCCCGTCGCAGCCCAAGTTACAGTGCCCGCAGGTATGGTGCTTTTGTGTTGTCATCTGCTAGACCATGCCATGCATCGTTGTGTGCCTGAAAATACTTTGCTTGTTAGCCTACCTTTGAAATGTTGGTTACTCACCTCCGGTGGTCTCTGTGATTAGTCCCCCTCCACGAGGCAGGAGTCGATCTCCTCGCCGCAGGAGTGTTTCACCTGTGTTACGACGGGCTAGGAGTCTGAGTCAGTCACCTCTGCCTCGCCATGACCGCCGTGCATCCCCAATTGCGAATGGGTACAGCATCCTCTCCCTCCTGTGCAAGATCCTTCTCTCCAGAATGTGGCTGTATGGATAGTCTTGGTCATAATCACATTCTCAAATCCCATTTGATCTGGCATTGGATTTGTGTATGCATCTGTACAAGCAATGAAATGGTGCACATTTTTGTATGTTTCTCTCCATCCTCCCCCGCCCCACTTAGTATGTTATTCAATTATAGTTATAAATTCTATTCTCTTTTTTTTGTTTGTGCAGAAGCCCTGTTCCAGTTCGTGATCGTCGTCGCAGCCGGAGCAGGAGTTCCTGATCTTATGAATGCAGGGCAGATTGTCAGACCCTGGAAGCTTCTGGTTGTGTGGCTTTGTGTCTTTCTTGAAGCTGTGGTGGAAGGTTTTCCAATTTTGAGGTTGTATTGTCTTCATACATCAGGCTGCCAGCGTACTTGTGTTAGCTCAGTTTCAGTGAGGTGGGCATGCTTCCTTAATTGGGTGGCCAAAAGTGGTGGCTCCACCAACTCTAGGCTATGGCTTGATGAAAGAAAAGCGTTGGACTTCTCTCCTCCATTGAATCTGCTGGCTCCTTCAGTAAACGATGATGTCCTGCTGAAGCGGTGGCTGCCCTCTACTTGTGATAAGTTTCTTCCCTGGTTGACCCTTTCTTTTACCAGCTAGGTTTGCATTTTCACAGATACATGTTTTGCTTATAATGTGGTGAATTGTCATATGTTCTTATGAATCACATGGAGCAGAAGAAAATAGGGTGGACTGGGAAGGGGGGCAGAGGGTGCTGAATGATGGTGTATCATGTTTAGAGATAAAAAGAACTCACGTAGGCTTCGCTTTTGTTGCTGTGTTGTGAGGTGATGTTTCTGCATAGAACGGCACGGCACGGCACTGCACTGCACTGCACTGCCTCGCCTCCCCGCCTTCTACGATAGTATGCAGACCTCTCCTCCATTTGGGTGTCTATTAACTGCATCGTTCTCTTCCACTACCTGCATGGGCCCATCCAGCAAGATATCTGCCCCTGGGAGAGTCACAATTGAAACTTTATTGTTCTTTTGCTTCCTGTGATCATCAACATGTTTAACTAAAACTTAAAAGCTGAGCATGCCAAGTGTTAGGCTGGTCTTGCTTCTCATCTTACATTGCAGAGGCTACTGGAATTTCAGCCAGATGCTCATGAATGCTTCTGCTTTCTACAGAGTGGCTTGAATTCTAAGAGAACTGTCTTGAACTTTGCAAGACAGGGTCCCCTTTCCATTGGATGCTTTACAGCTCATGGAATGTTTTGCTTACGAGGATGTCATTCTGTGGAGTTTGATGTTCAGGATTTGCCCTTCTGGTACAGGAGGTCAAAGGATAGCAGTTGCCTAACTTCCTATACCTGCCACTGTCAGCTGCTGCTTCCATTGGTGCTTGTTGCTGTGTTGTGAGGTGATATTTCTTCATAGAATGGCATGACACAGCATGGCAGTGCACTGCACTTCCTCCCCACCTTCTACAATAATTGTGAAGACTGTCTCCATTTGAGTCTCTCTAACTGCAATGTCCTCTTCAAGTGTCTTCTCAACTCATCTTGCAAAATTGCTGCTCCTGGGAGATTCAGAACTGAAACTTCATTTCATGTTCACTGCTTGTAATCAGCAGCAACCCAAAGATCATGATTATCTAGCAAAATAATTTGTAGTCCAGTTTGTCTTTTGTTTTTCAAAGGTTACTGAAACTTCTGCCAGATGCTTGTGAATGCTTCTGTATCCTACAGAGTTTTGAGTTGTGGGAACTGTCTTGAACTTGACAACAAAGGGTCTCCTTTCCATTGGATGCTATTGAAGCTCATGGAAGTTCAGGTTATGTACATTGAAGCTGTCATTCCATGTAGTTCAATGTTACACTTTCATTCTGTTGAACAGAACTCTGAATATGGCTCTTTTTTTTGTTTTCTTTCTTTGTGAGTTGGTTTTCCTCTTGTTTGAGACTGGTATGTTGACAGATTTCAAATGTCTATAATGGTATTATCATGGCATCTGTTAACTCTTTTTGTGATGACCATGATTGGAAGTATTGAGAAAGTTTTTGCACTTCTGATGATATAACCTTATTATCATCAAGTCATCTCTCAATTGTATTCAGGTTGGACTTAGATTGTAAGTATGCAAAGTTCTCAGACATTTTGTGTAGTTTGCTGGTCTGGATTTGCTCCTGGTAGACAGGAGGACAAAGGGATAGTGGTTGCTGCACTTCAATGGTAGATTCTTTGTAATCAAGCCATTCCATAAGGCACTGCAAGCAAGCACTGTCTTCTTCAGCCCAACTCTATCTTAAGGAGTAACTCTGATCACTGTAAAGCTGTATTCATGTGTGTGACACTTGAGATTGTTCATTCAAGGTTCTTGATAATTCTCTTTTACATAACGATGTTGAGTTCCAAAAATAATGTAATTTAAATCTTGGGTCTGGGAGATGTCTTATCAAACTTGCAACATGTTATTGCAAGATATTCCATGACATTGTTATAATGTATTTGATCATTCATTTGCAAAATTATGGACATAATAGTTTTGTTAAAAGTATTAGAAGATGGAAGATATCTTTTGCATTGTTTAGTGATACATTAAGAATTTGGGAAACAATTTTGAAATCAAAATTTTGTTGTAAGCCCATCATATTACATTGTAAGACATTCAAACACAAAATAGGAGCAATGGATTAAGGGAGGATGCCTATTGATACCTTACCTGGCCAAGCCGTCCTTCTACCACACCCAGGTGATGCTCTCACTTTGGCAAGCTCCTATTTTGTAAAGCTTGTGGGATGCGATAGTGGAGTGGGCATCTCTTGTAAACCAATGCAAAGCATTATGGTTTGGGGTCTAGAATCTTTAGGACTATGTGATCATGGCATCACCAACCCTTGTGGCATTAGTACTTCCAACTTTTTATCATCTTTCATTTAGGTTGCAATTTTGGTCGTTAGTCATTGACATAACATTATGCAGAACTTTTTACAACAATTTAAACATTTAGAACAATTTTAATATGTTGCATGTGATAATTTCGCACTCATATTTGTAAAAGTTTTCATCCATGTGTGTTTGCTTGCAAAAACATGTCAATTTATGAATATGTTCATCAATGCACATGTCTGGGTTTATGTTTGGCAAGCACCACACTTTTGCATTCCCATTATGCATATTCTTGTGAAAAAGAGAAACATATTATGTCCACCTAAAGTTTGCTAAAAATATAACAAACTTTGGGCTTTTGGGTTGCACATATGTGTTGTTTGTGTTGCCCTATTCATTGGGTATGCCTAAAAGTAGATATCTACCCAACATTGGTCTAGACCTTGTTTAAGAGAGGGCAACATTGTTTCCATGCTAATGGGAATATTGTAATGTTAAAGAGGGCAACGTGTGCATTACTCTTATACAAGCATTTTTTTTTGTGATCAAAAGTTAAGTAAATTACTTTATCCCCCACTAGATTACAAATCATATAAAAAATCACAAGGTAGGCTCACTAGGTTACCTCATGAGATTGTGGTTGAGGTGCCAACTTGCAAGGCTAGAATTGTCATGTTGCTTGCATGAACTTTTACCCTCATAGAATCTATTGTCAACTTATGTTCATTGGCTGCAGTTCGTCATCCATTTTGATGTAGCTTATTTTCACAAACTATATAGTGTTTGTAGCCATGCAAAAACACCTTTCAATATAAAACAATTGTTAATGATTAGGATTGTAGCCACTGAAATTGCCATTGAAAATTTAAAAACATTTCCACATCTTGTATACATTACATTCCAATTGTATCAATCTTATTCACATTTTGATTTTTAAAAGAAAGGTTCTTATACCACATGAAGTAGATTTTCTAAATAAAAGATGCAAAGACATTGCACTTTCACATTTGCCAAAAATGTATTTTTCATAAACAAAATTCAATTGAGTTGGGTTTTATTAAATTGCCATTATAATCACAATGTGGTTCACCATCATTGAACACTAGCTCTTATCATAGTCACTCCCATTTCTTATCAAGATTTTGATTGTTTGAAGTAAATATAATTAAAGGCAATTGTGATGTTGGAAAGAATGTCAAGCTTGACTTTCTCTTGATGTTTATTGTAATGAGGGTACCATGGCCCAAACCATTGAATATAAGATGTAGTCATAATTCACAAACCAATTATCATATGAACTAGATTTAATCTAATGAAGCATTAATTATGATGCACCCTTAGGTTTGCCAAGTGATATAAACGTTAATTTTGGCAACAATCAAAATCTTGGAAACCTACAACACAATCTTTAAATTTTCATAATTAAAATTGAGGTGTTAAAGTGTTTTTGTGACTTGGGGATGTAACACATTTCTTGTATGCACTTTTTGGTCATGCCACTTACATGAACCAAAACAACAAAAAGAGTGAGTAACATTATCTTGAACCAAAATTGGATCACAAACTTGTCATGCATTTACCATGGCCCCACCATTGCTCAAACTTGTATGTGACATACTACTTGCTTTGTAGTATATTCCAAGTGTGTTGATACGATTTACTCTCAATGGAAAAATACTTGGGTCTCCCAAAGTCTTCTTTTGGAATTTAGACATTTTAATGCTTTGCAGTCATGAAAGTTCATAATCTTTAAGGGTATTTAACCAAATCAAACATGCAAGCACATCATTTTATAGTTGTCATTGACAAATTTTTAAATATCAATTATATTTCATTTGTCCTCCCAAATCAATGCTAAATGGTAGGGATTACTTTTGGCAATTTGTGATTTGACAAATTTTGTGGGTGGGTGACGTGCATTGTTAAAACTTCAAGTTGAATACAGTTAATGAGTATTAATAATGAGTACTATGGAAAGGGTTGTAGGATTTCAAAAATTGAGTGGTGAGGGAACAGCTTGGCCCTTTGAATTTACTTTTCTTTTTGTTTAAATGTTGTTCCAAAATCATATGATTGGTGTTCTTTTATTCTTTTATAATTCACATTTGATGGTAATTTATTTTCATCCCAATGATGTTAACTTTCTTATGTACTTGCCAACCTTGAATGAAAATTTAATATATTTTCCATGCAAATCTATGGAATTGAAAAGAGTTAAATATGTTAGTGTTCAAAGAATATAACTT
>Ga0209208_10008768_pt1 | contig 13419 bp, 3 predicted proteins | sample S1TSphfallax_3_FD_187694 | JGI IMG/M metagenome (GOLD analysis project Ga0209208, IMG submission 187694) | Host-associated microbial communities from peat moss isolated from Minnesota, USA - S1T2_Fd - Sphagnum fallax MG (SPAdes) (version 2) | ecosystem: Host-associated > Plants > Peat moss >...
GGTGTTGTCATTAAGTGATTATGATTGTCATTATCATCAAATGCAATGTTCGGTTTAACCCAATCTCCTCTCATGCCTTCATCTTGATTACTTGCCACGGTTGGATGTGTCTAAAAGACAAGGACAGTCCAAATTGTTGCAAGGACCAAACATTTTCTTCCAAATGCATTGCAATAATTGTCAAAAGACATTTTAAACAATACATGTTTTTTTTTTAAATTGATTTTGGTTGCCATTGAATGGCTAGAATGAATTGGGTACATCTTGGCCACACCATGGTGACTAGATTAAGGGTTCAAGATGGCAACTACAGTAGGTTCAATTAGGCAATGGAAGTTGACAAAACCTATTTTGGTCATCATCCAACGGTGTGTTATTTGTTTCACATCTCAGTCCTAAAATGGCAATTGAATCACTTTGGTCACCATGTGATTGTTATCCATCATTCAAAACCAAGGCATAAATCTACCCCTTTTGGGAAATTGAAATTGGTTCAAGCCCATGCATGCCTGCATTGTTTCAAATGGTTGGGTACACCATAAGACCCACACTTAGTTTATTATCAACACTTTCTTCTCTAACATACGAGGACTATGTTTTTTTATAATAAATTATGCCACACTTCAAAGAAAGTGGGACCTTTTTAGAGGTTTGTGAAATTCACAACACCACTTGTGAAAATAATTGTGTCATGGATTTATTTGTTGAACCTCTAAAGGACCCCAACCCTTACTACATTAATATTCAACTTTAATAAACCTAGATGGACTCAAATGATCCCAACTTCAATAGATTTCACATGGGTACGAAAGATCCTAAACACCCATTAAATTAACATGTGTGGATTGTTAACATGGTAACACGGTAGACGATGGGAACCACGTGAGAGTATAAAGGCACATGGGGTGAAAGGAAAATGACATGATGCAAAATGTGAGGCCTTGCGAGACCCAATGTTAGCAAATGATGAATGACAAAACTTGCCCCAACCACAGACATACACATTGTGTTCCAATTATGTGCAGTGGTGCCACATTGACAAAAATTGGCCAATGGCTTGGCATGAAACTCATTGCAAGAATAATGTCACCCAATTTATGAGTTGCCAAAATGCACAAATGAAGGCATGCCTATTAGAGGTGCACATGACAATGATAAGGAACCAAATATTTGCTAAAAACTATGTGCTTTTGAATGTGGCACAAATGGTGTATGTGAAGGTGGCACTTGGGGTTCAAGTTGAATGGTCCTAACCATTCTAGGTAGTTGAAGGACTAATGTGCTTGTGTATGGAACACAAGTCATTCCACCACATCCCCCAATTGCTCTTGAACCAATATCACCAAAAAGATTCCCTAAAAGATTTTTTTACTTTTTAATAAGTTGGTGGTCCATTTTTAATTCTAAGAGGCATAACTACCCATGTGAATGCTCCCCAATCTGTCACAAAAGCAATTTTTTATTTGTCCTCTGATGATGCCCAAAATATCCATCTAAAAAATGAGTAAACATCATGTCCTACAAATATTATGCCAAAAATGGCATTCTATAACTAATCCTATATAACTACAAGTAGCATAAGCAACTAAAAATTGGCATAAACAACAAGTTTGGTTCAACTACAAATGGCATAAACAACTAGTAATAGAAAAGGACCAATCATAGAATGCCATTTTTGGTGTAGTGAATGTATTTAGTACATCATCAATAAAGAATAAGGGGTATGGGTCCTTCTCTACATTCAATTTTTATAAATTGACACAAAATTTAAGTTTTCCATTCTTTTTTAGTACCACTAGGATTGGGGATAACTAGGTTGTTTCTTCCACATGTTGAGTGAATCCAACTACTAATAACTTGTCAATATTATGTTTGATTATTACAACATAATTAAGGTTCATCTTGTACTTGGATTGATGTATTGGTGGAATAGAGGTATTTAATTCAATTTTTTGTCGGGCCAACTTTAGTGGCATTCCTTTGAACATTTAATATGTCTAAGCAAATATGTCCTTGTATTCCCTTAGCAATTGCTCTAATCACAACATCAAGTGGCTTGTTCCAAATGTGAATTCACCTTAACATGACTATCCTTTGTTCCCAAATTGAGTTTAATTGGTTAATGTTCCTAGTGAATGCCTAGCCATCAATTTACAATTCATGTATGAACTCATCATTGCAAGTGTTTCATTAATTTGTACATTTATTGGTTTGTGGTGGTAGTAAGTTTGAACATACATTTTGTTTTCAAGGGTGATTATCGATTCATGTGACACTTTTATACTTGATACCAAATTTTTGTTTTCTATTACTTATGGTATTGAAACTACATTGTTGTTCATATAGTTTCTTTTTCCTTGGCTATGTTTGATTGAATAAGATAAAATTGTTCTTGTATGTAAGCTAATAATTCTTATGGAAGATAACTCAAGTTCAAACTCAAACATAACATCTTCTTCAACATATGTTATGCCATTCTAAAAATCATAACACAACAATATTTCAAATCATTTAACATTACTACCCAAATGCTTGTTGACAACTATGGTTATGATTGTCCCATAGCCCTATATAGTGACTATATTATTACCCCAATCATGTACCACCTTGTCATCCTTTAACCATGGTTTACCCAACACATAAAATAATTAGAATCCACTATTTTATTTTGTAGTTAGTAAATGTAACTACATAGGGAATGCCATCCATATAGATCCATAATCTGGACAATGGGGAAAACAAAATTTGACCATCAAAAAATGTTGACTAAATTTTAGTTGCCATTTGAATGGCCCAGACTTTTATCACATTTGATTCACACCATGGGTGCATTCCAATGACTTAAATTTGGCCCTAAATGTGAAGAAAAAAATGATTGTTGAAAAGTGTTGATTGGATTTTAGCTGCCATCTGAACGGTTGGGAGTTTTTATCACAACTAATCCCCACCCTAATTATAGTCCAATGATTTGAATCCAATCCTAAAAGAAAATTTTAATAAAAAACTTTGACCATTGAAAAGTGGCAATTAGATTTTAATTATCATATGAACAATCAAGATTTTCAATGACAACAAGTCAACGTTTTAATCATAGTTTAACAACTTGAATTTGGTCGTGAGATGATTTATAGATGAAACATGAATTTTTATGATTAATAATCAATTTATTAATAATTAACAAGTAACCCTACCTTCATAATGAAATAATTTTAATTTTAATTTTATTGTGGGGACATTTAATCAACATCAAGGTTGACCCAATGAATTAACACATCACCCCTGACATTGACATGACAACCAACATAAAATGGCATATCACATCATTTTTGACAACTTTACCAATAGTAGCTCTTCTATGGTATTCTTCCCAATTTATACTTGAATAACCACCATATTGTTTCTTCAACAATTGCACATCTGTGTTATATAAAGTACAAAAGGAACTATGTACTAATTTTTCAAATACTACCTTAAGACATCCCAATTGTTTTTTTGGTTTTAACTTCTACCACAAATATTTCTTAAGGTTAGGAGCCATTTTGAGTAACTATCCAAGGTTTAGAATATAACTTATTTCCAACATCTACTTGTTAATAAATACCTCTAGTAGCCTTTACATAAATTTATCTTTTATGGGGAATAGAAGGTACTTCCTATAATTTTGATGCTTCTACAAGTGCTATTGAATTTGGCATTCTAACCCATCTAGTTTTCCAATCTATTGTTGTTGCATGGGGCATCTCCACAATTGGTTTAGTAGCCTATAATTGTTGTATGGTTTCCACTAGATAGTTTTTTTCATATCCTATTTTGATTCCCCATTTATTACACTTTTATTTGTTTTTGGTTCCCATTCCTTGAACACCTATGTTTCAAAAACCTTGCTCCTAGTGGTTGTAACATGCACACCCACCATATTCACAAATGTAATCATGATTTTTACATTAGCTATAGGTTTTTCTTAATAGTCTTATTCCCTTTATCTTTAAACATGGTTTGCATTTCATTAACTTTGGACATGTAATGAGCTTGTGCCCAATAATTTTGTAGATATGGTACTTTTGGCAACAAAAAAAGCTCATTTGGAATTTTTATAAGGAAAAAAAATAGAGGATCTCCTCTATGCCATTTTGGATATGGAACCTGCAAAAAAGAGAAAAAGATGTGCGCTCATTCTTATCACAAATGCACTTTGGTGTTTAATTCAACCCATATGCATTGCTTGGGTACTCTCAGCAACAAGAGTATTGGATTTGGAATTTGAAAAAACAAGGAATTATTCTTTTAGACTATTGTAAGAAAGATGAAATATATATAAAAATCCCTTTCCATACCTTAAACAAGCAAGCACAAATAGGGAAGCCAATTGACATCAAATTCCATTTCAGGTTCTCTCATGGGTACTTTTGTTGCCGAAAATATCCATGTTATTTTGAGATGAGTCCAAATATTTGATTAGTGATGGGGTAATATAATTTCCAGGGACCTGTGTGCTCCCTGGAAATGGAAACTTGCAACAAAGTTTTATAAAAACAAATTGCACCCGTTGTTGTCTCAAAGCAAAACCAAATGCATCCAAGTTGGATGCATCAAAGGTTAATTGAACAAAGCAACAACGATTGGGTACTTTCGGTAGCAAAAGTACTTGACATTGAATTCAAAAGAGGGCCATCTCTTAGATTGTTAAAACACTTTAATAATGAAACAAGTTCCCCTTACCTCACGTTGGCACATGTTGTGGGATGTTTAATTTCAATGACCTGGGATCCAAGGATCCAAGGAATGAGTTGTGCTCCCTAACTCTAAAGATTATAACACGCACAAAAAAGAACTATAGAAAACCTGTTCTTATCCTGGACCTCTTAGAAATAAGTGGGAGGCAAAGAATCTCTTTTGAATGGGAGCATTTGTATTGTTCTAATCCTGCATATTCCAGCCTTGAATATATAAGTTCCATGAGCCTAATGTTGGGGATCAGACTAGACAAGAAATAGAAAGGGAGATTTGAACTCCTTGGATCCGTGACTTTGAAGAAAAAAAATCCGGAGCTCCTACTAAGCTCCCTGGATATGTGACTATGAAGAAAAAAAATCTGGAACTCCTACTAAGCTCCTTGGATATGTGACTCTAAAGAAAAAATAAATTTGAAGCTCTTCCAAGTTCATAGAAGCTCCTAGAAATGAACTAAAGCTTCGAGCTTGCAAAGGAGAAAAAGCAAATCTTTCTTTCCCTATGGATGCATTCAAGAAAAAATTACAAGATAGAAGTACGAAAAAAAAAGATGGAAACAAGCTTGCACTTGTGTCCCTCATCTACTACAAGTGATTTCAAATGGCACCTCAAGGTCTTGCCATGATGTTGAGGATCTTTAGACCATATCACCCCCTGCAATAATAAACCCTAACAAGAAACAAGCTTGAGGTCATGTTTAGATGTGCCAAGAACCAAACCTTGGATCTACAATCCTTGAATATATATAAAAAAATCTTGAAAGAGTTGCACTTTCCTCGCCCATGGATCGATGAGAACACATTAACATTCATGGACACAAAGAAAAAAAATTAAAAAAAACCAAAGCTCTAAAGAGCTCCTAAATGCTCCCAAAGATGAACCCCACCTTGGAGGCACCAATTGAAAGGAGGTGAACCATCTCTCCCTATGGATGCATTCAAGAAAACCTAAAGTCAAAAAACCAAACCAGAAGTAGGATAAAAAAGATGGAGACGAGTTTGCACTCACGTCCCTCATCTACTACAAGCACTTTCAAGTTACATGTTGGGGTCCTATCACAAATGAGGGATAGGAGCACAAGTTCATCTCCAAATCCCCACTTTGCAGAACAAAACATTAAACCTAGATTTCAAAACTTGCAAAAGAAAAAAAGAAAAAAGAAAAAAGAAAAGTGAGAAAAACTACACTTTCCATGTGCACGGATTGACAAGATTATTCTAACATTTAAGGGACACAGAGAAAAATAAAATGACTTGAAGTTTATAACCATGCATGACTACAAGCACATAGAAGTTACATGTGTTGAATTCCAACTATTGATCAAAAGTGAAGCTTAAGGCTTGTTGTCTATTGAGGCCTTTGAATTGCGAACAATAATAAAAAACCTACAATGGTCCAAGCTCCTTTCACCAACCTCTTGCAAGTGCTTGTAAGTAGCTAGCGAAAGAGCTTTGGTACCTTCTATTAACCTCCTTTGAATGCATACAAGGAGGAGGCCAACAAAATCTTAATGGGAGCTTAATAAGAACAAAAGAGGGTATTTTCATTACTAAAAATACCCCAACAAGTGTGGCGATCCGAGAATGAGAAAACTCAGGAATAAGAGAACTCCTTTGAAAAACCTCGACGGGTGTTCAAATAAGGCCGCCCTCCTTGTTATCAAACTCAAGGAACTCTAACCTTTGAACTCCTTAGCTATGAACTTTGATTTCCCTGGATACTTTTGAAACCAAAAATTAAAAAGTTGGTATTGAGACTTGTTGGAATTAGAAGGCAGTCAAGATCATCACAAGCCTGGTATTTTCGACACTGAAAGTACTTGAGCGGGAAGGGTGCATGTGTGAGCTCCTTCTCTCTTACAATAGATACTTGATATGGAGGAACCTAGCGCGGTTGAAAGAATAAAAAGAAAAGAAAAAAAAATGAAGAGAACTCAAGCCCTAATTGTTGTTGGAGTTTTTCCAACTAGATAGAACAAGAAAGTGATTTATTTATGTGTTCCCTTCCTAGATAGAAGAAACAAGCATGATAGGATATGGATTCATTGAGTTTGACAACGTGTAGAAAGATAAAGAAATAAAATCAAAACAACTTTGGCATTAGAGATGGTTTGTGTGGCTACCTTTGGCAACTAGGTTGCTCGAATGAATAAAAAAACATCACATTTCAAAATGTTAAATAAAAAGAATTAGAGATATTCTTACCTTCTGAACACATTCAATTGCAACTTGCAAATCAAAAGAGTAGCATTTCAAACTAAATGAATCCTTGAAAAACACATTAAAAAAAACCCCCAATCCCTTTGACTCACTTGAAATGCCAATTTCAAGAAGGTGAAATTACAAAATAAAATGTAGTAGAAAATTAAAACTTACTTCTTCATCGAATTCTTCATAGTGTTGCAATCACAAGGATTTCTTGTGAGCTTGTGCCATTGCATTCATCTTCCTATGTTATTTTGAGCTTGTCCATGTATGAAACTGCCTTTGTCTTCTTACAGCACTAAGCCTCACCTCTCTAACTTCTTCTCCTTGCATTTGCAGCTTCAAATATGATTGCTACCTACATGAACCTTAATATTGTTATTTATATTTTTTAACACTCACCTTCCAAGTTATTGCTCTTACCTTCCAACCCATTGGAGGTTCTATGACTTTCTTGCTTTTACTAATTAACTGTGGTAAAAATTTCATATCCTATGGTGATCCGTGGACGAATACAACTTGTTTTTTTGGTTTTGTCGATGAGTTTTATGTTCATTAAATATCAATGTGTTCTCCTCCTAAACCCTAACCCCTAAACCTATAATTCCTCTACCCTAATCAATATACATTGGCTAATGTTGAATGTATAATGTCTCTAATATTGAAGCAACAATTGTTTAATTGGTTTTCACAAAATTAACCCCTTAAGGCCATCCTTTTTTAGAACTCAAATCAACTAATATTAGTGGAAAACAAATTTTAATTCAAATTTGTTTTGGGATAATACTTTGACTAATGACAACAATAACAATGTGTAATATATTCAACACTAGCATGAACATTCTCTAATTTTTTTGGTGGAATTTTTTGACAACACTATGATTAATAATGGTTGGAAAACACACTTTTTATTTAACTTATCTACTGGACACAATAAGTCCCTCGAAAATAGATAATTTTTCATAGTACTATTTCCCAAAAGTAATTATCAAAATTATTTACTGCCTCAAAATAATAATCAAGTAAAAGTAACATTCTTCTTATTTGACGATTTCTCAAGTGTTAGGACCTCAAACATTTTCCTTTATTGATTTTTTTTTAATTTTTATGTTTTGACAACTTCATGTGAATTTTCCTTTTTTTGTCTTTCAATCACATTATTTGATCCAATCATTTACATTTGAAGATCTTTCAACAATATATTTGTTTATAATTAGTCTATGTATTTTAATGTGTTTATTTTTTAAAAATTAAAAATTTATTCATATTAAATAATTGAAAAGTTATATTATGTTTTACATCTCGTGTTGATTTCATCCATGTCTTTTGTTTTACGAATTCACATTGGAAATTCATTCCAACAAGGTTTGCAAATTTTTATCCTAACTCATTTAAGAAAACATTCTACCACTTTGGATTTTAAGGGTGAAAGGATATTGAGAGATCTTAACATCATGGAATGTTTTATCAATCAATATATATTTTATATTTTTTCAATTTTATTCAATAATGTTTTAATAGATAAAAAATTCATGTGGTGCATTTAAGATGTTGTTTTTTCCATGGACCTTAATTTGGTAAATTGAGTTATCTTGAAAAATACAATGTCCTTTTGACAATGACCAACTTCTTCACTAGAACATATTAATGGCATTATGGATGTGTCATGCTACAAGATTCCATTTGTAATCATCTGAGTAGTTACACGTCTGCTCGCACTTCCATGTTATCATTTTTACTGCATAACTTGAAATCTTGTTATTCAATAATTAGGAAGAAATGTTTTTTCATAATGATATGAACCTCCATTGAAGTATGCATAATTAAAAAAATTCAAGCAATGTTTCTATTTATGAATGTATTTGGATTGTTATAGGTACGTTTTGCAAGTTTGCATACATTGTATGGGAAAAACTCCAAAATAACCATTACATATGTATTTTTGCAGTTGATGTATTAAGGATGCGAGTTCCAAGAGCACCATTATTAACGTACTTTTGCAGCATATTTTTATCAAATTACATCACACATAAAGTTTTCCATTGTTTCCTATATGCAACAATTTTTTGATTAGTTTCTGATTTTTTTTAGTTTGCATCTAAAGAAAATATTACATCACAAAGGTATCAACTTTTGGGATTAGGGTTTATGGTGAAAAAAAAATTCCACTCTCAATTTCTATATTTCCAAATTGGAAAATTTCTCTTTTTTGAAATAATTTGAAATAAATTTTGTGTCCCTCAATGTTTTGGTTCCTTTTCATTCCTTGATAGTGTCAAGATGTATTACATTTTACTTGTTTTATAGCATTTTTATTCAAAATATGTTTCCATATTTTGAACTTCACAAAAAAAAAATTAAAATAAAAGTTATTTTTTAGCATGAGCCTCTATGATTCAACATTAAAAGTTCTAGAACTTTAAAAGGTGTTGGTGTTTGGGCTCCCAAGAAAATACTTCAAATTCCTATCCCTTTGGTTCAAATAGATGAAACTTGTACAAAACAATTTTGAGTAAAATATTTGGGGTTTAAATAATCTATTTTGAAGAAGATTTGAATTCACATATGGGGAACATCACATTGAAATCAATCTCATCTTCTCCTTTTGATTTCTTGTTGCTTGTCATAATTACATTGTTACAAAAATACTTTCACAATCTTGAAACATACCCTATTTCGTTCGATAAGGGGAAATATAATTATAGCCCATTGAGGTACTATAGACTTGGAATGAATGCCTAGTCCTTTAAATCCTTGTTCATAAACCTGTGTTGTCCAAAAAATTTCAACAACTAATTTTTTTCATTTTTTTCATCCAAAAATTTATTTATTGTTCATCCATCCGTATACACATGGCAAAATATTATGCCACATCAACAAAGATTCTAGCCAATGTGGCAAATAATATCTTGGTATATTCCATCCACATCACCAAAAGATGCTAAAAATATTCCGTCTTGCTCACAGGTTCATGCTCACAAGCCTACACTCATGTTCACAGGCTCATGTTCATAATCCTATGCTCACATTCACAGGTTCACAATATAGTGTTGTTGCTTGGAATTTCGATGTGCCCATAGAGATCATGTTTTCGAATGGACATTGACAAGATTGAAGCCCAAAAACTCATTAGAGGTTAGAGAAATGATTCATGACATTGATGAGGAAATAGAGATTGGCATAGGAAATGAATGGATAGTTGACAATCTATGCCTAAGTGACAACATTATGGTGTCGACTCCTACAAATGAACCTTTTTTTCACTTATGTTGGTGGACAAGGGTGCTCACATTATTTGTGAATCTTTTGAAGATGTTGACATGAATGAGTGGATTGCATGAGATGTAGTAGTTAAAGGATATTGGTACAAAAGGTTGCAAGCCGCTAGCCACTCATATCAATTACGGGATGATAAGCCATTAGCCTATGTTTTTTCACATTTGATCCTAGTTTCAAAGTTCAATATGCCTCCTACTATTCATTTTGTGAAGGGGAGTTATGTAACATATGAATTCACTAATGAAGTAGCAAAGGTGATTGTGGAGGTGTTGGATTAGAAGCAATTAATTTGTTAGATTGAATTGCATATACCTACACATATTTTGCACTGCAATTCAATTATTAACCGTATTCTCTAGTTATGATCTTGGGTGATTGATGGAGTTGTAAAATTCTAATGTACACCCTTGGTTGCTTGATGTATGGATCTATTGTGGCTTTATAAAATGTCATCACCATCTCTTTGAGTTTTAAAATCTTGTGAATTTTATGTACAGAGTTGTTGAATTTTTGTATTACAAATTTTTCCATAGATTTGTAAGAAACTACATGGTTAAAGGTTGAGTTCAAGATTTTGGATTTCTTTGACATACTATATATTGAAAATATCAATGAACGGGGCATTTGGAAATTACTTTAGGCAAGTTGTTTTGGAAGGTATTAGAATTCCAAGGTTCAAGATTTTCAATTTCTTGTTGGCAAGTTGGGTCTAATGTGAGTGAGGGTGGAGGATTGGAAATTATATGAGCTTTTGCAAGCAATGATCCATGTCCATTGGAGTTTTCAAATACATGTATGAACCATATATGTGTCTTGATCCTAGGTTAATTGAATCATGTAACATGGATGTTACAAGGGGCAAAATATGTATTACTATCACATTGAAATTTTCTATTGAATTTCATGCTTTATTTTGATTCCAAATCATCTTTTATACTTATAAAATAGGGGAATTCATGTTTTTGTTTAACTTGTTTGATTGCCCATTTTTATATTGGTTTTGATGATTATTTAGGCAACATCATGTTGGAACTTATAAAATGAATTAAATATTTAGCTTGTTCTTTAGTGAATTTTGTTATGATCGATGTTTTTCAAGGTTAATGTCATGAGTTGTGTTTGCCATTGTTGTGAAACATTTCCATACAAAGATTTTCTTCTATTTGGCTTTTCCACTTGACATTGGTAGCCATGAAGTAAGCCTTGCTCCATGAAAGTAAATTGTTAAATAGTTGAATAGTTGAATATTTTGGATTTTTTCCCCCATTAAGGGCTAATGTATACAAACCAATGAAAAAGCAACAATTAAGTTGGTAAGCTACATACACACTCTTTATCTCTTTCTTCACATGCCATTGTGCGTAATTGGGACAGTCACTTGGGTGCACATGGGATTTGGGGTTCTCACACACCAAAATTGTCTTTGGTTGTGGAAGATTGGATTATTAAATGTACATGTTTCTACAAGTTGATATTTGTCCATTCAAAAAATTTAACATGGAAAAATCTTGGTTGATTGATCATGTTGCATTTGTTTTACAATAGTTGCAACATTTTAGCAAGTAGGTTCTATGGGTTCCTAGATGTGTGATAATATTTGTGAATTCCTAATTCAAATTATGGTGCATTTGATACAAATGCCTCTTAAGTTCCTAATTATTCAATATATTTAAGTGGTAGAATAATTTAGTGTTGGCTCTCATGAATATGCTCAATGGTTTTTTTTTTATGATTGTGGGAGATGTGGTATTGAGTATTCTATTATGTTGCTAGAGCTAGGATTCCAAGTTCATCCTATGGTGTGGGATAGAGTGTGGCAACAATGTTTTTTTTTTGAGTTATTAGGGAAAAGCCTAGAATATTTAAGTTGAGTTTTGAAAAACTTGAAAAAAATGTAAATAAACTTGAGTTTTGCTATAGAAAATTCCGCAAAATTATTGCATTATTTATCTTATACATTATTTGTTACATTCTTAGGCCTTAATGATATGCAAAATTCAGCCACCATGCATTTGAATAGTTAGTGATATATAGATAGTTCAACAACTGTGCATGTTGTTTCATTATTCAAAGTCATAGCCTTGCCCAACCTCTTTATTGTCTATGCTAGTTTTAGATCCCACCCACAATGTATGGACATGTCCATGCTACTTTTAAATCCCACCCATAATGGAAAAATGTAACTTATTTTTCACCTACTACTCCTGCATAACACTAATCACATTGAACTAGATCAAGAGGAAGTACATCAACAAATTAAAATAGAATTGAAATCTCATACATGTAAACCATATTAGTTCACACAAATTTATTAATGTCATGGTAAGTAACTTGTAGGAAGTTACATGCTAGATTGCAATGTTGTTTTTTGCGCATTATTGATCACTTTGGATATAACATGGTTACAATACTTTAGCAAAATTAGACACCATGAAATAAATATAAAAACTTTCAGCTTTGAGGTCACCAGAACACTTTACACAATAATGAAAGTTATGATTAAGGCCTAATGAAATAATGAAACTTTACACAAGTTTTGAAAATGTTCTAATGATCATATTCTAAGGTTGAACTATAACACTTCACAAACAAATGAAATATATAATTAATCTTTTGAATATACCACCATAATGTATCACAGTTGGAGATTTCATGTTCACAAGATGATTTATAAAGTCAAACATGGTATATTCATTTGTGTGCTTGTACATCAATGTAACAAATTTATTCAATTGTTCCCACCATACAAACTGCAATACAAGTGCAAAAGCATATAACAAAAATTGCATTTGAACCATTGTGTAACAAACCTACAAGCATACCCTACTTACTTTGTGTTAAATAAGTACCTTTTTATTTTCACATGACCCCCAAGTATAAACTTTGTTATCCAAATCCAATCCTCAATGTTTATTTCGTTCTTTATGCTTAGTAGCCCAACAAGTTGACTTCTTAAATTACCCCTTCACCTTAGAAGGATGAGGATTTTGGGTCTCCTTGGATATTTATGTTGTTGCACCACCACTAGAGCCATCTATAGAAAATCTAACATATTTACAAACATGATATTGCTTGTAACAACTTGAATGCAAAAACATAAATGTTAGATTTTAATGTTGAAGTACGTGCAAAACAAAACCTTATAAATATTTCAAAAGAGGTTTTCACCTAGTTTTCTTGGATTCAAGTTTTTGCTATATTGGAT
>Ga0209208_10008769_pt1 | contig 13416 bp, 9 predicted proteins | sample S1TSphfallax_3_FD_187694 | JGI IMG/M metagenome (GOLD analysis project Ga0209208, IMG submission 187694) | Host-associated microbial communities from peat moss isolated from Minnesota, USA - S1T2_Fd - Sphagnum fallax MG (SPAdes) (version 2) | ecosystem: Host-associated > Plants > Peat moss >...
AGGGTCCTGGCGTAGTCGTCGCCCAACTGCTCGAACAGGTGCACGATCGGTTCGCAATCCGACAGGCTCTTGAAGCCGGCGTCGCCGCCCATCTCCGCCCGCAGCTCCGGTGCATTGTAGATTTCGCCATTGGCGACCAGCACCGCGCCCGCGGGCCCGAACATGGGCTGCTGTCCGTTGGCGACATCGACGATGGCGAGCCGGGTCTCGACCAGACCCGTGGCGTCCTGGGTATGGACGCCGCTGGAATCGGGCCCCCGCAGACGCAGCGCCGCGCGCAGCCGCTCCAGCGCAGCCGGGTCGGGTTTTGTCCCGCCCCGCATCATGATGCCCGCAATGCCGCACATGGGCGACGTTCGTGTCGAGGGTCGCGGCTGAAAGCAAGACCCAATTCGCACGGCGCCGATGGCTTCGCGTGCTCGTTGCACAGTGTACGTGCGCGACCGTCTTGCGTTTATGCTAGGACACAGCGTTTCCGTCCAGACGGGTGGGCGACGATATGAGGTTTGTTTGAACACGATCGAACCGCTGGCGCTCCACGGCGCCCAGGTCGCCCAGGACCCCACCGCGACGCCCGACGCGCCGGCTTCGGACCGCCCGACGCCTTGGCGCGGCGCGATCGTGGTCGGCGTCGCCGCCCTGATCACGCCGGTGGGGTATCTGGGCAATGAGGGCATATCGCCCCTGGTGGCGTTGGGCGGCCTCCTCACCCTGGGGTCTTTGTTTCGCCGGCGGTGGCCGCCGCTGGGCGCCGCGATCCTGCTGGCCTTGGCGGTCTGGGCGGCGGCGAGTTTCCTGCACAGCCCGGTTGAGGCGGATCAGCTGAAGCATCTGCACGGCTACAATAGGCTGCAAGCCCTGGTCGCGCCCAAGCTGCTGCTCCAATGTCTGCTCTACGGCGCTTTCGTCGCCAGCGCGCTCGCCCTGTCGCCGACCTGGCGGCGGCGCGCCCTTTGGGTGCTGGCGATCTCCGTCGCGATCACCGCCGGCGTCCTGTTCATCGAGGGGATCGAGGGCGCGATGCTCTATGAACAGCTCAGCGAACTGGTTCACCAGAAATGGCCGCCGGACCTGGCGATGCGCAACGCGGCGCGGGGCTGCTATGGCGCGGCGGTTCTGTTCTGGCCGGCGGCGGCGATCCTCTGGCGACGCGGCCTTGGCCCCGCCGCGGCGATCGTCGCCTTGGCGATTGCGATCAGCACCTTGATGCTGGGCGTGGACGCGCCGGCGGCGGCCATGGTCTTGGCGCTGGGCGCCTTCTTGATCGTGCGCCAGTTCGGACGTCTGGGCGTCTGGATTTGCCTGGTCCTGACGACGATCTATTTTGCCTTTGCACCGCTGGTTTTCCTGCAGTTCGGCGGGATCGGCGCCAGCCTGCCGACCGACGTCGGCAAGATGTCCTGGCATGTGCGGCTGGACGTTTGGCGTTTCACCTCGACCCAGGTCGTCGGTCATCCCTTCATCGGCTGGGGGCTGGATTCGAGCCGCGCCTGGCCGGGCCATATCCCGATGCACCCCCACGACGCCGCGCTGCAGCTGTGGCTGGAGACCGGCGCAGTCGGCGTCGCCCTGGCGGCGCTGTTCTGGGCGTGGCTGTTCGTTCAGATCGACTTGGTGGTCGCCGAAGATCGTCCCGCCGCCGCCGTCATGGCGGCCTGCGCCGCCGCCTATCTGACCATTGGCGCCATCAGCTTCGGCGTCTGGCAGGAATGGTGGCTGGCGCTGGGCGCCTTCGCCATGGCGGCCTGCGCCATGTTGCTGAAGGCGCGCCGCACAGAGCCCTCGTACGATCCCACCGCGGCGATTCCGCTCACACCCGTGGGCGCAGGCGTCGGCGACCAACAAACGGCCGGCTAACGAAGGGCGAGCCGCAGAGGCCGAACCGCCACGGCTGTTCGATCGCCTTGCTGATCCCGATCCTGACGCCGACGTCGATGTCGACGGGCGCCGACAGCAGGGTGAGCGAAAACGGCGGTTCCGACAGCGCCAGCCCGTCGTGGTCGCGGCGAACGCCCAGCGCTTGGCAGAGGCGGCCGGGCCCTCCGCACAGCTTGCGCAGATCGTCACAGCCCCGCCGCGCCCGCATGACCTCGACGCCGCAGGTGGGCGCCAGCGCGCGTATCAGAACGGCGCTCCCCGGCTCGGGCCCGCAGACCAGGTTCAAGCACCAGTGCATCCCATATGATCTGTAGACATAGGCTCGCCCCGGCGGACCGAACATGGCCGCGTTGCGGGGCGTCGGCCCGTTGAAGCTGTGGGAGGCGGGATCGTCGCCGCGATAGGCCTCGGTCTCGACCACCACGCCCCCAACCCCGTCCAGGGTCAAGGTCGCGCCGATCAGCGCTTGGGCCACCGCCTCGACGGGGGCGCGGAACAGGGCCTCATCGATCATGCGCCCCACCCCCGTGCAGCTACTCCCGCCGGCGCCAGGTCGCTGTCCCGCCCGGTCCGTCGAGCACCTCGACGCCCAGCGCGGTGAGCTCGCCACGGATACGATCCGCCGCCGACCAGTCCTTGGCGCGCCGGGCCTCGGCGCGGGCGGCGATCAGCGTTTCGACTTGAGCTTTCAGCGCCTCGTCGGCGCCGCCTTCGAACCAGGCGCCGGGATCGGCCTGGAGGAAGCCCAGCAGCCCGCCGGCCAGCACCAGCGTCCGCTGTTTTACGGCTGCGTCCTCGAGTTTGGTCGTGACCGCCTGACGCAGCGCGGTCGCGAGCGCCGACAGCGCCGCCATGGCCGCCGGCGTGTTCAGATCGTCCTCCAGGGCGTCGACGACGGCCTGTGCGCCGGCCAGGGCCTCGGCTTCCAGGCGGGGGTCGGCCAAGGGCGTCGCCGCCGACCGGCCGGTCTCGCGCGCGGCGTCCTGAAGCGACTGGTAGAGTCGGTCCAGAGTGCGCTGGGATTGCTCCAAAAGGTCGTCGGTCCAGTCCAGAGGCGCCCGGTAATGGGCCGACAGCAGCGCCCAGCGGAGCACCTCGCCAGGAAACCTTTCGATCAGTTCATGCACCAGGCGCACGTTGCCGAGACTCTTAGACATCTTCTCGGCGTCCATGGTTAGAAAGCCGTTGTGCATCCAGTATCGGGCGTAGGTCTCCGCATGATCGGCGCACCGCCCCTGGGCGATCTCGTTCTCGTGATGGGGAAAGATCAGGTCGTGGCCGCCGCCATGGATGTCGATCGGCAGGCCCAGCGTCGTCTCGATCATGGCCGAGCACTCGATGTGCCAGCCGGGACGCCCCGGCCCAAACGGGCTGTCCCAGACCGGCTCGCCCGCCTTGGACGGTTTCCACAGCACGAAGTCGGCCGGGTTGCGCTTGTAGGGGGCGACATCGACCCGGGCGCCGGCGATCAGGTCGTCCAAGCTATGGCCCGACAGTTTGCCATAGTCGGGGAAGGCCTGGGTGTCGAACAGCACATGTCCGTCGGCGGCATAGGCGCTGGCGTTGGCGACCAACCGGCCGATCATGGCGACGATGGCGTCGATGTGGGCCGTGGCGCGGGGCTGCATCGTCGGCGCCAGGGCGCCGAGCGCCGCCATGTCGGCGTTATAGATGGCGGCGAACTTGTCTGTGATGGTCGAGATCGACACGCCCTGGGCCAGCGCCGCGGCGTTGATCTTGTCATCGACGTCGGTGATGTTGCGGGCGTAGATCACATGGTCGTCGCCGTAAGCGTGGCGTAGCAGCCGGAACAGCACGTCGAACACCACCACCGGCCGGGCGTTGCCGATGTGGGCGTAGTTATAGACGGTCGGACCGCAGACATAGAGCGTCACCCGCTCGGGGTCGGCGGGTTCGAACGGCCGCTTGGTCCGGCTATAGGTGTCGTGGATGGAAAGCGGCATCGGGCTTTACGGGCGCCAGCCGGTCGGGTTCTTCAGGAACGCGCCCAAGTCCTCGATCCGGGTCTGCGGCAAGCCGCCGACACGCCGCGCCGCCGCCAAAATGTCCGACCAGTCGCAAAGGTACCGGAGCGACAGGTCGGCGCCTTCGAACACCTGCTCGGCGCTCGGGTAGATGCCGTAATAGAAGATCGACGCGACCCAGTTCAGCGTGCAGCCGCACCCCCGAATTTGCTCGGCGAACGAGACCTTGCTCTGGCCGTCGGTGGTCAGATCCTCCACCAGGATGGCGCGGCGGCCGTCAGCGTTCAGCCCCTCGATCATCTCCTTCATGCCAAAGGCCTTGGCCTTCTTGCGCGCATAGCCCATCGGCAGACCCAGCTTGCTGGCGGCGATCGCGGCGAAGGGAATGCCGGCGGTCTCGCCGCCGATGAGCACGTCGACGTTCGCGGCGGCGGCGATTTCGGCGCACTCTTCCGCCAGGATGGCGCAGATGCGCTCCCGAATCTCGACCTGGGATAGCAGGCCCCTGATATTGACATAGACGGGGCTATGAGCGCCGGAGGTGAAGACAAACGGCTCGGTGTCGTATGTCTTTATGACGCCAGACTTAAGTATAAGCTCGGCGACTTCCTCGGAGAGGCGGCTTTTAGTCAAGCGCGAGGACGGGGCGGACGGGGCTGACAGGTCGATATCGACGGACGTCAAAGCGCGATCTCGTTTGGAATTGGCAAGGGACGGGGGCCGATTTCGGGGTCGGCGCCCACAAAGTCAATCGGCAATATGCTGGACAGCCCGGCCGGGCGCCGTCGCCCGATCACGCCGTCGCGGTTTGGCGCTCGGCGTGCGGGGGATCGATCGGGGCCGTCTGCAGGAGACGGTCCAAGGCCTCGAACAGCACCGGGGCCGTGAGCGGCTTGGCCAGGTGGGCGTCGGCGCCGACGGCCCGCGTCGCCTCGACATGCTCGGGCAAGGCGTTCGCCGACAGCGCTAGAATCGGGGCCGGCGACCGGCCCCGGGCCTGCTCCCAGGCACGGATCGCCGCGATGGCGCTGAGGCCGTCCATCACCGGCATCTGAAGGTCCATCAGCACGATGTCGAAGGCCTGGGTCTTAAACGCCTCCACGGCGAGGGCGCCGTTCTCCACCTGGACAAGCTCGCACCCGGCGGCGCCCAGGATCATCTCGATGACCTTTAGATTGGTGGGATGGTCGTCGGCGACCAGAACGCGCAGATTTTTCCCGCTCTGGTTTTCCCGAATCTGACTTTCCCGAGTCTGGGCGCCTTGTCCGCCATCGGCCGGCGCGACCGCCGGATCGACGCAAACCGGAAGGGGCAGACGTAGGCGAAACAGCGCGCCGGCGCCCTGTTCGGACTCCGCGGTCAGGCTGCCGCCCATCAACTCGGCGAGCTCTCGGGAAATGGTGAGGCCGAGGCCGGAGCCGCCGTAGCGCCGCGTGATCGAGCCGTCCGCTTGCTGAAAACGGTCGAAGACGGCCTGGGCCTTGCTGGAGTCGAAGCCGACGCCGGTGTCGCGCACCTCGAACCACACCTCGCTTTCGCCGGACGCGTCCGATCGTCGGGCGACGTCTAGGCGAACCGACCCTTGCGCGGTGAATTTTACGGCGTTGCTGAGGAGATTGAACAGGATCTGCTGGATACGGACGGGATCGCCCTCGACGGCGCCGACGGCGCTGTCGCAGATGGTCAGGATGAAATCGAGCGCCTTGGCGTGGGCGCTGGGTTCGAACAGGGCGGCGGCGTCTCGTACGAGGGCCTCCAGCCTGAAGGGCTCGCGATTGATGTCGAGGCGGCCGGCCTCCACACGCGCCAAGTCCAGCACGTCCGATAGCAGGCGGTTCAACGCCTTGGCGGACGACTGAATGATCGACACCATCTCCCGCTGAGGCGGGGTGAGCGGCGTGGCGCCCAAGGCGTCCGCCACGCCGACGACGCCGTTCATCGGCGTGCGGATTTCGTGGCTCATATTGGCGAGGAACTGCCCTTTGGCGCGGTTGGAGGCCTCGGCCGCCTCCAGCGCCTGGCGCAGCGCCGCCGCGTCGCGCTTCTGCTGGGTGATGTCCTGGCAGATCGCCAAGGAAAACGGCGCTCGCCCCTCGCCGCCGGCGACCGCTGCAAAACGCGTCTCCATGATGCGCTCCTCGCCCTCGGGCGAGAGGATAGACTCCACAACCGCCTCCGTGCGGCCGGCGCCGAGGCTGTTGCGACGGTGAGCCTGAAGCGTGTCGGCGAGATCGGCGTCGAACAGGTCGTGATCCGTCTTGCCGATCATCTCGGCGCGGGGCAGGCCCATCCACGCCTCGGCCGCGCGATTGACCAAAATGATACGCTCGTCGGCGGCGTCTCTAGCGATCAGTATCTCTGGAATGTTTTCAACCACCGTATCCAGGAAAGCGCGGGTCTGTCGCGTTTCGTCCTCGCTCCGGCGGCGCGCCGTCACGTCGAACAGGGCGCTCAGCATGGCGGGGGCGCCGTCGTAGGTAATCGGACGCCGGAAGGGCTCGACGAGCAGCACGGAGCCATCGGCGTGGCGGTGGGGCCATTCCGCGATACCCTCGTAGGTCTCGTGTTCGCGAAGCGCACGTTCGAGCGCGGGGCGCCGGTCGGGCATCACCAGGTCCAAAAGCGTCATGTCCATGAACTGGGTGAGGCTATAGCCGTACTGTTGCAGCGCCGCCGAATTGGCCGCGCGGATGCGATAGGTGTCCAGGTCCGCCACCAGCATCGCCACCGGGTTGTCCTCGAAGAGCAGCCGCGCCGAGTCCGCGAGCCGCTGCATCTGTGCGGCTTGGGTCTGATGCGCCAGGCTCGCCGCTTGCAGCAGGGCGATAGAGTTGGCCACGCCCAGATAGCGGCCCTCCTCCACGACGATGAAGCCCTTCATGATGTCCGAAGCGTGGGTCGATAGCGTTTCCCCGGTAAAGGCCATGATCTGGGTTCGGCCATCCACGACCAGGGGATTGGGATCCATCAGCAGCGCTACGGGTCGGCGCGCATAGAGGGCGCGGCCGTATTCCGACGCCATTCGCAGTGAAAATGCGTTGCGCTCGACGAGCCCCAGCGGGCGATCGTCGGCGTCCACCACGGCGATGGCGAGGAGGTCGGGCTCTGCGGCGAAACGGTCGTAGACGGTGGATCCCAGAGTGTCTTCGCGCAACGGTCGGATCGGGTTGGCGATCTCGCTCAGGCAGGCCAAGGTGCAGCTCCGTAAAGTCTGCACGGTAATAGCGATTTTAAAATAAAAACTCTGTTAAGCCGATACAAAGCAAAAATGTCCGATATCGGATCATTTTTATAGTTTTTTGGTCATGAAGCGCTTAACTTTTGATCGATCAATGTTTCTCTCACAGTATTCAAGATATCGGGCGATCCAGCCAGCGCCGTTCGAATTGAGGGATCCCGCAGCAGTTTGTGCATCTCCGCCTTGGCCCGCTCAGGGACGGGACCCTTCGGCGCGCTCTCCGCTCGAGCCAGCTTGACCAGGGTGCTTAGGCTTCGCAGCCCCGTTTGTGGCGTCTTTGTGAGGGACGCGATGTAGCGCGCCTCCGCCTCGACCAGGCCGCCGACCTCGCCCAGCTTGTTCGAAATATAGTCGCTGTCCCAGTCGGGCAGGCCGATCCGACCGAGCTGACGCTGAAGGTCGGCCAGGGCGGCGAGCTTCACCTCAGGCGCGGCCGGACTGTTGCGAAGGTCGGTCTCGAATTTCAGCGCGCCGACCGTCGCGGCGATCGACCGACCGACCGACCGCTTGTTTGTCACGCCCACAACATTTTCGCCCAGGCGGATGAGGGCGTTCATCTCGCTGATAACATCGGGGGCGCCGGCGACGTAGGCTTCGACGAAGTCGCCGCTGACCAAGGCGGCCGACCGCTTGACGAAGGCGGCTTGGACGTCTTCTGGCGGCGCGAGCTTGCCGGCGAACAGGGTCAGAACCATAGCCAGCGCACGCAGAATGACAATTTCGCCCTGGGCGTCGCCGGGCCGCAGGCGCCGCGGGCCGTTCAGCTCCGCCAGCACCCGCCGGGCGAGCGCGGCGCGGACCTGGAGGAAGCCCGGATCCTGCAGCCACGCCGCCAACTTATGGATTTGCGGGGTGGGCTGGGGAAAGTGGTCCTTCAGACTGGCGTCGATCTGCACCAGCTGCGCCACTTCGTTGGGGGCGATCAGGCGGGTCATCAACGCGAGGTCGCCGCCGAGGTCCTGGTTCACGCCGGAAATGTCGGACAGGGCGCTCCGCGCGCCGAGGATTTCGGCGATCGGCTGGCACAGGATTCCAAACGTGAAGTCGCGCCCGTCAGTGGCCGCCGGATCGATCAGATCCAGCAGCCCTTCCAGCTTGTCGGGCCAGGTGACCGCCGGGGCGATGTGCTGAGCAACCGCGCCGCCCAGGAAATAGGCCCCGTCCGGGGTCGTACTCAGGCGCCGGCCGACCTCCGCGAACGTCTTGCCGCTGATGGCGGGGAAGGCCTTTCGGCGAGCGTCGCGGATGACGCGCTCAATCGCCTGGTCAGTTATTTTTTGATAGCGCCGCATAACGTCATGGGTCGTCGCCCCGCTGGCCTGGGCCTCGGGCACGGCGATCTTCTGGATCGCGTGCTGCAGCTCCATACCGGAGGCTTCCAGGGATTCGAGCAGGTCGGCGCGATGCAGCAGTTCGAAGGGCGTGACATGTTTGCGCTGCAGCCACGGAGCCAGCAGCCGGCCGATGACCTCACGCGCATGAACGGTATAGAGATCGCGGGCTTCAACGCACAGAGGCACGGCCTCGGACGGCGCCGCCTTGGCCTTGGCGACCGTAACGTCGCCCTTTTCCAGGATCGTCACCGAGCGGAAGGCGCGGGTGTCGACGTCCAGCGTCTCTTTCGTGACTCGCACGCCCGCGGCGCCGCCCTTGGCGATGGCGGCGTCCGCGCTGGCGAGCGCCAGAGCGCGATCCTCGGTCGCGAGCTCCAAACGCCACGCCGCGCCCGCGCGCCGGCGTACAAAGAGCTCGAAATGAACGAGGGCTGCCGTCATGCGCCACCCTAGGAACGACATTCTGTAAGTTAGGTTAAGAGAGCTTAAGTTCGCCCAATTTGCCCCCGGTCTTGCGCCATCGGAGATAAGGGTAGGAGTCTAGACCACGGCTAAGGTCGCCCACCCCATCCTCGGCGCGCTCTTAGCTAGCGAACTCATCCCGTTTGCGTTCGACCAGTCCGTCTTTAATCAGATTCACAAGGTCCGGCGACCCGGCCAATTGGGTGCGCAGGACAGGATCGCGCAAGAGCTTTTGCAGCGCCGCCTTGGCGAGCGTCGTAACCGGTCCCTTCGGCGCGCTTTCGGCCCGGGCCAGCTTGATCAGGACGGCGAGGTTGTTCGGCTGGGATTTGTACGTTCTGACGATCGAGGCGATGTAGCGGGCCTCCGCCTCGACGACGCCGCCGACCTCGCCGAGTTTGGTGGAGATATAGGCGGTGTCCCATTCCGGCAGGCCGACCCGGTCGAGCTGACGCTGCAGGTCGGCCAGGGCCGCGAGCTTGACCTCGGGCGCGGCGGGTCCGGTGCGGAGCTCGGTTTCGAACCGCACGGCGGTGACCGCGGCGGCGATGGACCGACCGACCGACAGCTTGTTCAGGCCGCCGGCGATGTTCTCGCCAAGGCGTATCAACGCGCGCAGCTCGCTCAAGGCGTCGGGCGCGCCGGCGGTGTAGGCCTCGATGAAGTGGGGGCTGACCAGCTCGGCGGACCGCTTGACGAAGGCGGCGTGGACGTCGTCAGGCGGGGCGAGGTGACCGGCGAACAAGGTCAGGGCCATGGCCAGCGCCCGAAGCACCGCGATTTCGCCCTGGGCGTCTCCGGGCCGGAGCCGTTTCGACCCATTCAGCTCCTCCAACACGCGCCGAGCCAGGGCGGCGCGCAACGGGAGGAAGTCCGGGTCCTGCAGCCAATCGGCCAACCTGCTGATTTGCGGCGGCGGCGGGGGAAAGTGTTCGTTGAGGCTGGGGTCGATCAAGACGAGTTGGGCGACCTCATTGGGCGCGATCATGCGCATCACAAGGGCGAGATCGCCGCCAAGATCTAGCGGCCGGCCGCAGATATCGGACAGCCCATTGCGGGCGCCCAGAATCTCGCCCAGCGGTTGGCAGAGAACGCCGATCTTAAAGTCTCGCCCTTCGTCCCCGACCCGATCCGCGAGCTGGAGCAGCCGTTCCAGCTTGTCGGGCCATGTCTTCGCCGGAGCGATGTACTGCGCGACGGAGCCCCCGAGGAAATAGGCGCCGTCCTGCGTCTTGCTGAGGCGGCGGCCGACGTCGGCGAAGGCGTCTTCGTCGATGACGGGAAACGCCTTGCGGCGCGTGTCGCGAATGACCCGTTCGATCGCCTGGTCGATGGTCGCCCGATACCGCCGAATGACATCGTGGGTGCTCGTCCCCGTGGCCTGGGCCTCAGGGATAGCGACCTTCTGGATCGCATGTTGCAGCTCCATGCCCGAGGCCTCCAGGCTTTCGAGCAAATCGGCGCGATGCAGCAGTTCGTAGGGGGTGACCTGTTGGCGTCGCAGCCAGGGCGCCAGAAGCCGGCCGATCAGCTCACGCGCATGGACGGAATACAGGTCGCGCGCTTCGACGCACGGCGGCGGCGCCTCCGTCGGCTCCGCCTTGGCTCTGCGCTTGGCCTTAGGCAGGGGCGGATCGCCCTTGAGCATCAAGGTCGCCGAGCTGTATTCGCCCGTGTCCATGTGCAGGGTTTCGCGCTGGATACGCACGCTAGTCGCCGAGCCCTCGGCCTTGATGGCGTAGGCGGTGTCGAACGCCTTGGTCCGATCCTCGGTCGCGAGCTCCAGAATCCAAGGCCCCGTCACGCGGCGGCGGATGAAGACCTCGTAATGCACTTGATCATTGGCCATAACCCTATCTTGGAACGACATTCTGTAGGTTGGGTTAAAGGGCTTAAATCCGCCCAATTTAGACCAATCCTTGCGCCATCCGGGATAAGAGACGACATCTAGACCATGGCTAAGATCACCCTCGTCGACGATGATGAAAACATCGTCGCCTCCATTTCGCTGGCGCTGGAAAGTCACGGGCACACGGTCAGCGCCCATTATGACGGTGCTTCAGGTCTCGCCGCCCTAGAGGCTGAGCCGTCGGACCTGGCTATTCTGGACGTGAAGATGCCGCGCATGGACGGCATGGAGGTTCTACGCCGCCTGCGCCAGACGAGCGAGATGCCGGTCATCATCCTGACCTCCAAGGATGAGGAGATCGACGAGATCTTGGGCTTCAACCTCGGCGCGGACGACTATATTCACAAGCCCTTCTCCCAGCGGCTCCTGATCGAACGGGTCAAGGCGGTGCTGCGCCGCGCGCGGCCTGACGATCTGGACGACGACTTGATCCCCCCATCGGCGGCCGCCGCGGCCGCCGCCGCGCAGGCTAAACCGTTGAAGCGCGGCAAGCTGACGCTCGATCCCCAGCGCCATGACTGCCTGTGGGAAGGTCGGCCCGTGAAACTGACCGTGACGGAATTCCTGCTGCTGCAGTCCCTGGCGCAGCGTCCCGGCTTCGTCAAAAGCCGCGACAACCTGATGGACGCCGCCTACGACGATCAGGTCTATGTCGACGACCGCACCATCGACAGCCACGTCAAGCGGATGCGGAAGAAGTTCCGCCATGTCGATCCGGAGTTCGATGCGATCGAAACCCTGTATGGCGTCGGTTATCGCTATCGGGAGACCTGAGCGGTTGATGGCCGATCCAGGCTTGGCCGGCTCGCGCTCTGGGGGTTTGGACGCCGACGGAGACAAGCCGCGGGCCGGCCCGCGCACGCGGTTCATAGCCTCGCGCCTAGGCCGGCTGATCATCGGGCTGAACCTCTTGGGCCTCCTGGTCCTGATCGTGGGGGCCCTAATCCTGAACGAGTTCAGCAAGGGGCTGATCGATTCCCGCCTGGACGGCCTGACGACCCAGATCGAGTTGATCGACGACGTCATCATCAAGGGCGCCACCACGGGCGATCCCCGCCCGGAGATGTACGCCGACGAGGCGCGCCAGATTCTTCAGTTCCTGGACATACCCCGCTCCGAACGCGTCCGGCTTTATGACGCTCAGGGCCACCTGATCGCCGATACGGACGTCATCGCCGACAAGGTGATGGAGCGACCGCTCGCCCCGGCGCACAGACCGGGTCGGGCTGGCGTCGCCTGGCCCTGGTCCGCTTATATCGGCGACGCAGCGCGTCAGGCGCGCGCCCACGCCCAGGAGACGGCGGAGGTCCGCGCCGCCCTATCCGGGCGAACGGTGCGGGGTCAGCGAATGTCGGAGACCGGCGGCCGACTGGTCAGCGTCTCGATCCCGATCCAGCATGTGAAAGCCGTTCTGGGCGCATTGACCATCGAGTCCGGCGACGTCGATCAGATCGTCGCCGCACAGCGCGCCGCCCTCGCCCCCTTCATCCTGATCGCGGTGGGCACCATGCTGGGCTCCTCGCTCCTCCTGAACACCCTAGTGGCGGAGCCGGTGCGGCGGCTGTCTCGCGCCGCCGATAGCGTGCGGCTATCGCGCGCTCGGGCCATCTCCCTGCCCGACATCAGCGAACGTCAGGACGAGGTGGGGGACTTGGCGCGCTCGCTAGAGTCGATGACCTCGACGCTTTCGGCCCGCATGGACGCCATCGAGCGGTTCGCCGCCGACGTTAGCCACGAGATCAAGAACCCCCTGACTTCCATGCGCTCGGCGCTGGAGACGTTCGAACTGGCGCCTCCCGGCAGTCCGGTGCGCGACCGCCTGCTGGCGATCTTGAACCAGGACGTGCGCCGCCTCGACCGTCTGATCACCGATATCTCCAACGCCTCGCGCATGGATGCGGAACTCTCGCGGGAGGCGCCCCGCCCGCTGGATCTCGGCCGGTTCTTAAGCGACATCTGCGCCCTCTATCCGGTGCGCAAGCCCGAGGATGTCGCCGTCGCCTTATCGCCCAGCGATCTTGGGAAGCCGCTCCTCGCCGCGGGGCGGGAAGGGCCCCTGGGCCAGGTGTTCCGCAACCTGATCGACAATGCCCGCTCCTTCAGCCCCCCCGGCGGCGAGGTGCGCATCCGTGTCGCTTTGGATCGTCACGACGGCGCCCGTTTCGTGGCGGTCCGGGTCGAAGACGACGGCCCGGGCATTCCACCGGAAAATCTGGAGACGATCTTCCAGCGCTTCTACACCAACCGACCCAAGGGGCATGCGCCGGGCGGCGCGGCCTTTGGCGGCCACTCAGGGTTAGGCCTGGCGATCGCCCGCCAGATCGTGGAGGCCCACAGCGGTCGCCTGCAGGCGGAAAATCGTATTGGGCCGGACGGCGAGATTCAGGGCGCTCTGTTCACGGTCCTCCTGCCGGCGGTCGGCCCATGAGCGACGGCGACCCGCCCCTCCCGCCGCCGGCTGCGACGCCGCCGATCATCCTGCACGCGACGACCCTGGCGCGACGCAGCGTCTCTAACGGATGGCGCGGCGTTTTACTTCGGGGACCATCGGGCGTCGGTAAGAGCGATCTCGCCCTTCGCGCGACGGCGGCGGGCTGGCGGCTCGTGGCC
>Ga0209208_10008770_pt1 | contig 13416 bp, 11 predicted proteins | sample S1TSphfallax_3_FD_187694 | JGI IMG/M metagenome (GOLD analysis project Ga0209208, IMG submission 187694) | Host-associated microbial communities from peat moss isolated from Minnesota, USA - S1T2_Fd - Sphagnum fallax MG (SPAdes) (version 2) | ecosystem: Host-associated > Plants > Peat moss >...
CCTTTCGCCGACTTGCCATCTGCCTTCATCAATACAAGCCGCCATACCCATTCCAATGCACAGCTCAAAGGAAGAGCCATGCAAATCCATGCAGTCCATTATGGAGCGCCGCCACACTGATTTGCTTGACACAATCGAACCCAACAGCTTAGGTTCGACCAGAGTTCAGACTACCTCTTTTCGCACCACATAATGTTATGATTGTGGGTAAGACACATTAGTTGATCAATAGTTGTCGTTTAGTTACATTGGACAATTTATATAAACTCATTTACAACTAGATTGGCCCTATAACCAAACATTTAGTTGTAATTATGTTATACAATAGTACTACAAAGGGACAAATTAATTAGTCAATAGTTGCCACTTAGTGACAAATTTCCCTCTTTACTAGTATGGATGAATTGCATTGTAATTGCATTATACAATTAATAACAACTTTGTAACAACTACAATAGACCATTTATCCAAACAACTAGTTGCAAATGGAGTAATAACCAAGAACCATGTTTGGAACATGATAATTGTTTTCAAGTTGTGATACCAAGCAAAATGTTGATTAATTATGTTTGAATAGTGTTCAATATGAACACAATAATTGTTTTTTAGTTGTAGTATCCCTAAGATTTATTTATTACCTAATAGTTCAGTAATTGCCCCTTGCAAATATATCTTTCAACTTCGTGGCAAGTATGGTACACTTAATGGTACTATTTTAGTTGGAATACATTATTTTATGTTAGAAATGTAGTTATTAAATAATATTATAATAACAACATTATAGTTGTTTTGAAGAAGTTACATAATTGGAAGTTTGTCTAACTTTTGGCTATCTAGTTGTCAAGTTGCCTACTATTATAGGGCCAATTACAAAACAACTATGAAACAACAACAATGAAAGGAACAAGTTGTTTAATAGTCACTCAACAATGAACATGTTTTTATTTTAGTCATACTTTGGTGTATTCACTTCATTCACAAGAACACATTCATAATAGCAAAAGACAAATTTGTTAACTTATTTTTAGAGGTTGGAATCATTAAATTGGTTTCACATTTTTGAATCATGCATGTAATCGTATGCATTATAAGTGTTATATTGGTGGTTATTGTGTAATATTATAGAGTTAAAAATTAATTACAAGGTAATTCATTTTGGTGAGGGAGTGGAAATTTGCTCATGAAAAAGTCATCACAATATTAGTTGGATATCATGTGTTATAATAATTATTGTATATTGCAAGGAAGTTGGAATCATGTAATTTGTTTAATGATCTAGAGTATTATTTGTTCATGGTTTCATGTTCAAAATGTGCAATATTTTATTTTAATAGAATAATCATTTTGAAACACCTTGAAAATCCAATGACAAATTCAAGAAGGTCCCAAAAAAAAAACGCGACTATAATTATTCTTTTGTCAAATTGAAAAGTAATGAAAGGTAACCAAGAAATATAGTTGTTCATTACATTTTAGGGTATTTTATTATAGAATTCACAAAAATGTAGGGAGCCTTTTTTTTTGTGACAATATTATATGTTGCATATAACAATTTGTTCTCTTACTTTCTTTAAAATTAGATAGTCATTTTTTTCATAAATAAATTCAAGGATTTCAATTTCATGGCCAATATTTTAGCTAATTCACCTTTTTTTTTCCCCACAACATGTAAATTCACATGTATATTATTTTGGATGTGTGAGATTTTGACAAGAATGGTTTAAATGTTTCAAATTTTACATCTTTTAATTTTTAATTCTTAATCGTCTTGGCATAAAAAGCTTGTCTATTTTGGTCAAATGGGCCTAAACATCAACAACTTTTTCCATCATGACCCTAAAAATTCTAACTAGCTAAAAAGAATCAAATATGTTTTTTGTACTACATTTTCTCCTTTAAAATACAAAAAATGATTTGATATGCATAATATTAAGACTTGCCAAAAGGCAACACATTTATGCATTTTCCAAAACAAAATTACCCATTGTGTAAAGAACATGCAAACAAATTTATTAGATCAACAAGTGTAATCCCTTTGTCCAATGGGCAAGGTTCTATATTAAGCATAACCCCTTCTTCTTTTTTGGTTTGATTTCACATTGTTGTGAAACTTTTTTGAATTTTTTTCACTCACAAATTCAATAATCACCCCAAATGTTTTTATAAAAAATCTTGTAAGATCATTAAATTTTCATGCGACATGGTTCAAGTAGGTAACAAAAAATATATAGAAGGACAAATTATTTTTTCCTCTCATATATTTGATAGCCAAAATTGGCTATAGTGGCTTGTAGATGATAGCCACCCTAGTTGCATCACAAAATTGAAAAAAAGAAAAGAAAAAACATTGAATGGAATGCAACCATAAATTAGAAATATATAGACCAAAGACCATAAAACACAATGCCATAACTAAATAAATAATATAAGCACCATGTATAGTATAATTGCTTAAGCAATTTTGTTTTAGTATATAATTATATAATGTTATAATACAAACCCACATTCTCCACAAATTCAGCCAAAATAATAATAATAATAATTAATAAATAAATAATGCGAACTAATTTTTTATTATAAATAAGAGCTCTTCCCTTAAGAACATTTTAGAACGTTTTATTTTTGAAAATCCTCAACATTCTATTTTCGTTCCCACACAAGGGAAGTTCTTCTATTTTGATTCACCGGGTGGAGGCGAGAAACGGAGGGCGACCCCTGGTGTCCTCGACAGGTCCGCCACCCGGGCTGTGGCGTCACATCATAGTAGACATCTAGATCCTACGACGAAAATAGTGTTTCATCTCCAAGATGGACGGTTCAAGTCATTACAGGTAGGATATTCTTTAAGTAAAAATTTGAGTAGAATTAATTTATAAAAAAATTACTAATGAAGCCCAGTATCTACGATCGTGCTTGCGCCACGTATGTAAGATGAGAGGTTGTAGACGGTTAACTAACAGGTTTGGGGAGGAGGGCTCAAGGGAGGGGAAGGGGGGGTGGGGGATTCCAACCGCCCTTCGTTTCATCGCCCTTTGTTTCGCCGGAAGCTTGACGGGGGCGCGAGCTCAGAATCGAGGTCCCCGCGCGTACGCAGTCGTTCGTTGCGTTGCGTTGCGGTGTTTTGCTGCGTCGCGGAGAATTTGCAGGGGATTTTTGGTTTTTTGCGTGAAGCTTGGATCGGGTGAGTGGGGGACATCATGGCGATGAGAACGATGTGTAACACGGCTGGCAACGGTGCCCGCGGAATGGATGTTTTGCAGAGCAAACGGGTGGCGGGAGCGGGGAGCGATAGGGAAGTTTGTAGACTGGGAACTTGGAATGGATTGCGTCTGGAGGATCAGAGGAGGCCAGGTGGGAGGGTACTGGTGTTGATGGCAGCGACGAGGTCGCGCCGGCGGGTAGGAGTGGCTTGCGGTGTTCGCGCTTCAGCGGTTCCGGTCTCCAATGGCGCAGCGATCGTAGACAATACAGGTATGGAGGAGGAGAGAATTGGAAGCTTGTCTTACTTTAGGTTTCTAAAATAGAACTGGACTGGAGGAAGTCTGCGTTTTTGTTGTGCATTTTGTGGTTCTTTTACTAGTGAAATTTGACGACAACGTCAACCCTGAAGATGAAATTCCGATGTTTCTATGGCTCGATCTGATCGTTACTGGTCAGCTCTCTTACGGCTCTCAAGCAGAAGAAGAGCACCTTCTATCGTTTCGGCCTTTCCTCACCATCAATGTTCTATTGTTATTTTACAGTGTGGTGTGCCAAAACCAGCACCACTTCCATATTCTCTTGTGCAAATTCTATTGCTTCACAATGAGATTAATTTTCAAGTACCAGATTGATTGACCTAGCAAGCACTTGGGAATCTATCACTTCTAGAGGCACATAGCTTCACTTGAGTATGGCCAAAGCATGACTAAGTTTGGAGAGGCATCAGCGTTCAGATTGTCTTGAAGAACAGTTTCCATCCTTCATGCTCAGCTGGAGTTTCAGGATGTGTTATTGTTCTTATTCTGCTGCTGAAGTACTTTTGAAGTTTCTAAATTACAGTGTCTGCTCTTTCCTATCTCTAGTGGTGGAACCTGGTCCTTAAGCAGCATGGTATACATGTGTTTTGGTCTACAGTTGATGCAGCATTGATTTTGATCCGACATGGAGAATCACTCTGGAATTCAAAGAACCTGTTCACGGGCTGTGTGGATGTACCCCTGTCAGAGAAGGGTGTGAATGAGGCCATTGAAGCTGGAAAGCGCATTTCTGATATTCCTGTTGACATAATTTTTACCTCTGCTCTTATTCGAGCTCAGATGACTGCAATGCTGGCAATGACCCAACACCGTAGACAAAAGGTGCAATATGCTATGTCTTTCCTCTTTATTTTCAGCTGTAGCTGTGTGCTGCGCATTCTGGATTTTCAATCTCTGTGGCACACTTTGTGATGTTATTCATTCTTGTTTCTATAGCTGTGTGTCTACCTTTGAAGTTTGCCTCATCGAGTGCATCAAAGTTGGAAATTTTGTTAATATTCTTGTTCCTGCTGCATCTCAGCAACTTGAATAGTATTGTATATGGCTTGAAAGCAAACTTGCACTTCCTGTAGGTGCCAGTAATTCTGCACAATGAAAGTGAAAGGGCTAAGGCTTGGAGCAGAATTTTCAGCACTGATACGGATGACCAAGTCATTCCTGTGGTAACAGCTTGGGAGCTAAATGAGCGCATGTAAGTCCAGAAATTTGAGTTCTGAGCTATAGTGGGCATGAGAAGATTCTGCGGGTATTCACAGTCTACATCAGCAGGCACCTATCTGCACATGAGCAAACATATGGTCATAATTGTCTGTTTGCAATTGCAGGTATGGTGAACTGCAAGGTCTGAACAAAAAAGAAACGGCAGATAAATTTGGACAGGACAAAGTACGTGAGTGGCGACGCAGCTATGATGTTCCTCCACCCAATGGGGAGAGTTTAGAAATGTGTGCAGAGCGGGCAGTTGCTTACTTCAAGGAGAAGGTACTTGTCATTCTCAACCTTCAATTTAGAAATTGCTGTTGTTTTCAGATGGCTGAAGATAGATGTGCAGATTTTTTGTGTTCCAAACTTAGCTGGCCTAGGTGTGAGCAGGTGGTGCCAGAGCTGGATGCTGGAAAGAATGTATTGATAGCAGCTCATGGCAACTCCTTGCGCTCCATCATCATGTACCTGGACAAACTTACCTCACAAGAGGTAGCTTCAACCCCTACCTCCTCCACTTTGCAAAGATCTACTAGTATTCTTCTGCTGATACTGTGGGTGCTAATGTATATAATTGTAACAAATTGCTAATGTGGGCCAGAGATGTGTGGTTGACAATGATAGGTCATTGAGCTTGAGCTTTCAACAGGCATTCCTATGCTCTATACCTTGAAGAAAACCGGCTTTCACCGTCGTGGAAGCCCAGTTGGACCCACTGTAGCTGGTGTCTATGCTTTGACTGAGGTTAGTATTCTATTTGTGGAAATTGAAGAGAGAAAAAGTGGATCCACATTTTTGTGCTTGTGTATGAAATGCTGAAAAACTTAAGTACACACCACTAAGCTGTGAGAATAGTAGCAATGTAAGAATGTTCTGAATTCCAATCATCTCTGAAGAAAACTGAAGAATGCCCTTGATATGAATGTTATTCAACAAAAGCCAAAGTACTACTACCTTATGTAGATTAGGTTAGCAAGCCATTATGCATTACAGGAGTTGAACTTGTCACAGTTTTATCAACAGTTGTTGCATTTGAGCATTCGGTACTGTTTCATCACTAGCTTGAGACTTCTGTCAGCAGTTCTCACCTTTGGATGGGGGCAAGCAAGAGCCTCAGACATTTGTCTCATTTGATCACTGGATGGGGGGGGTTGGCAATTGCAGGATCTGGCTCGTTATCGTGATCAATTGGACAGTAAAAGTTGAGTAGGAGTATAATGTTGTGTAATCACAAATGTTGCACTTCTTTGACCAATTAGTCCAGAAGTAACATTCTTGTGTGAAGGGGGTGGGCAGTGAGAGAAACAGACTTATGATGATCTACATATACTACTTTGCTTACCCATGAACTAAAGGATGGCACATAAGAATCAAGAATCGTAACTTAGTCAAGATTCAGTAGAAACTACTTCCCAAAAGTAAGTTTAGTGTGTCTATTACACATTAGCATCATCCACATCTTTAGGTCTTCTTCTCCAATGTTGTCTAGCTTGGTTTGATGGATTTTTTCCATCCATCAAATGAGTTTGTATAAGAAATTCAACTCTTACCATCAGTCTTCGAGAGGGTTACATCTAGTTCACAATATGTGTAGACATTTTGAAATGTCCAACATTAAAATATCTACATCTATTTCAATTAATATGAGGTTGATGGCCATGCTGTACACTAGAATCATTGTCCTTTGTCTATTGTTCTACCATGCACAAGCATTGAGATATAATCGTATATTCTTTGGTATCTGCTCTCTTTAAAATCCAAATAATGGGACATGGATTGGGCAACAAAGGTATACAAAAGGAAGCCGCAGTTTCAGTGACTCATTACTTTCCTACTATTTCATAAATTCTTGCCGAACCACAGACATGCACTTTTGCTTCTTGAAGCCCTTTATGTCTAACATGGTGAAATGCTCTGCCTGGATTGAATCCAAAATTGCGTATATACTGGAACATCTTAACTTGCCATCTTCAAGTGCCCTTGGGGAGGGAGGACTCAAAAGTGATTGATTGCATACTTTGAATGACCTGCAAGTAGTCTTACAACCTTCTGGATACAGTCATCGTGAAACGTGTTTTTCAGTCTTTTACTTGCATTTGGAGTCATCCACCGAGAATCTGTTATGCAAGTTTGCATTCTGCCAGAAAGAACAATTTTATGAGGTACCACCCATCTTGCGGAAACTTTGGGATCCTATATATGCATCCCACCCATCAAAGGTATACAAATCCATGGTCAGTGCACACTCACTATGACAGTCACCAATCACCATCCACTCTCCATTATCCACAAGTTCATGTTTTAGACAGAGCACTTCCAGCAATGACCATTTCCAATTCAATATCTCCAGCACCAGGAACAGCTTTCCATGACTAAAATAGAGATCAAGGACCAAAAACTTCTCACCATTATGGAAGCTCATCCTTCTTCAGGGCAATTTCATGGATCCGCTTTGTGTTTAAATGATGACATTGATATCAAGATCACTCAAGAACACCCTCCCCATATATAAATCATCATGGTGTTTTTGCACAGAGTGGAATATGATTCTTCTTCCCTGATTGGACAGCCTTGATACCCTCCAAGATCCGTGCATCTCAAACAGACCTCAGTTTATGGTTCCCACCTGCCTTTTCAATTCAATGCACATGATGTGTTTCAACCTCTGGATCTGTGCACCCCTTAACTGCACCTGGCTCCCTGAGTGCTGCATTTTGAACAAGCTTTGCAAAAAAGCAGATCTATGAGTATATCTGGAGGTGGCTGCTCCGTCTTCAAAAACTGTATCTTGTGTTGACTGAGCTCTTCTGGGTCAAGAAACATGATGCCAGTTTTTCTCCATCTTTTGTAATTATCATGTTCTTTGTGTAGTTTCTGATGACTTGAGCAGAACTCGATTTGTGTTTCTTAGCCAGCATGTAAATAGCAGACCATCTCAAATGGTAATTGACAATGAATCTTACTTTGCTCAACTAGTTGCAGAAGAGGTAATAGTTCAGGATTCCAGTCCCAATTCTTCAGTACCAAAACACAATCTGATGATCTTCTCGGGTCAAGATCGGATTGATTAGTGCTGGTTGAGTCTTGCTATGCAAAAACCCTTTCTTTTGAAGCATCTTGCAAAAGAGCTTCGTTGGGACTTCAAATGCCACTCATCCTTCAAGCTGTCTATTTGGTGTCACATCCAGCTGCCAATTCTCTCAGCACAAAGATTGCAAAGCACTGTCAATGACTTGGTAAAATCAGATCACATCCTTGATTAGTTTAGGGTCATCGTTTGTCTTCAGAACTGTGAGCATCATCCACAGCAACCATGAAAACAAACAAAAAGGAACCATACATCTCCAACGATTGGGTTCAAGTAGGTTGTGTTCTCCACTCAATTTTGAGCATCAGCAATCCTTTCACATGTCTATGGCACAAAACGTAGAAGATAATCATGGCAATCTGCAAGAGATCTCCTACAATTGGGTTGAAATAAGTTGTATTTTCCACTCTGTTTTGAGAACACAATCTTCGCATTTCATCCTTTCAAGCTTCTATTGAAAGTTGTCCTCAATGCAAGCTGCTAGAGATCTCCAACAAGTGGGTTCATGTAGGGTTCAGGGTTTAGGAATTCCCACTCAATTTTTTCAGCACAAGCTCTTTGCATTTGATACTTTCCTTTCAAGCTTCTATTGAAAGCCATCTCTTGCACATGCTCAGGAGATCCTCAAGGCAACCCTGTTGGAGATCTCCAAAAATTGGGTTCACATAGAGTTTAGGGTTTAGGGTTTTCGACTTAGTTTTTAGCACAAGCTCTTTTTGCATTTCATCCCAAAAAAGCTTCTATTGAAAGTTGTCTCTTGCAAATGTTTAGAAGATGTATCCTTCTTTGCAACCTGCTAGAGTTTGTTATGCATTCTTCTCGACTTCAACAGTTACATTATTCCTTCACGAATTTTGCTCAAAATTCGTCCTCTCCAAACTCTTGAATCTTTCTCGACTTCAACAGTTACATTATTCCTTCACGAATTTTGCTCAAAATTCGTCCTCTCCAAACTCTTGAATCTCGTTCCTTCGAGCTCAGCTTCTTCAAGCAGCTCCGTCCTTTGAGCACTTTTGAAACCTGGATTTAAATTCTTGTGTAGTAGCCAAAGACACTGACTGGTATGGATCATGTCATTTCCAATAAATAAAAAGTGATTTAGCCAGATTTGGCTACAATCTAAATATGAAAGTTAAAAAATTTAAAAGCAACCTTCTATATTTTTGGCTACCTACTTGAACCATGTATGGAAATTTGGCGAATTTTCTTAAAATTTGGTCTAATTATGGCTATTGAAATTCCTAAAAAACACTTGATTTAAAAGTTTTCTTCTTGGCCATGTATAACAAGCAAAAAGATGGTTGTTCCCAACATACCCAAATAAACCAAAAAAGATAAATATATGAATATTTGGGGGGCGGCAGCGGGTTTTTTAATAATAAATTTTGGTGAATATTTCCCAAAAACTCAAAATTAGTTGAATTTACACTAGACAAAACCAATGTTGGGCAAGCACATTTGATTCTTTGATGCTAGTTGGGTTTGGGATTTCAAATAAATAAAAATCCATAAAACCACTCATGTCCAAGTATGTTTTAAAACCTTAACATTGATATGCATATGCCATGCTTTGCAAAAATAAAAATCTCAACTCACACAACATGCCACAATCAAGACATACCATTTTTTTAAGTAGCTTCATGTTTGTGAAATTTGGAGCTTTCATTCGTAACTAACAACATTGATTCACACTTGCAAAAATGCCATCACCAATCACATATGAATCTTGAACTTTGAAGACTACCCAAATTCCAAACAAAAAAATTGTAAATCTTAAGAACCTCAATTGGATTGAAGTCACCCATAAACTCTTCAAATCTCAAACTCACCTTTGATTCAAAATTCAACCTCATCACTAACATTGTCTTCTGACACCAAAACAAGACAATGTCACCTCTTTCTTCACTATGCAATAATTGCAACAAAAAAATACACTCATTTTTTTTCATCAAACATCATTCATATTTCAATCAAAAACCTTTAACACCTTATAAATCCATTATTTTCAAAAGGTCACCTCACCTATATTCTATCACATGGCAAATTATAGTTAGAACACAACAAACATATTACAATGTTATATGCCCACTCAAGTATCCAAGGGACATTATAATTGACAAAGCCCATCACTTCCTAAATCGTGTCAAGTGTAATTAATGTAAAATCTAAATTAGTTGCAAACTAAAGTGGATCACTTTTGATGAATAAAACATGTTCAACATTAGTTTGTTTTCAATGCTAAATTTGGTTACATTTGAATTATGTGGTGGAAATTGAACAAATTTGATCCATTAAAAAAACCACCCACCTAGACACCTCCTTAACACATGTTATGAAAAAAAAGTCTAACAAAAAATGACTAAACTAAAAAGTTTTGGGGGAAAAAAATCATGTTAAAGTTATGGATTTTTTTTGTTAAGTTTTTTTAAACAAAGTTTTTGGATTTTGGTTTTTTTTTTTTGGTATCATATATTAAGTCCTAATAACATGTTTGGAATGAAATTGAAAAATAAAATTGTTTTTATATGAAAGTGTAAGATGTTATAACTATCCATATGCAATTATTTCAAAAGTTCGTCTTTGTGTATTTGGTGTACATTTGTGGCATAAATTTATTATGAAAGTGTTTAACTTTAAGTTGACAATCTAAAACTACTTGAAAAACAACATATTGTTAATTTTATGAGTTGTTCATTGCATTTTAATAAATTAACCTTGTAGAAAACTACAATATGACACAAAAAATGATCCACAAGTTAACTTTCATTGACCTTCTAACATATATCCACATGTCTTTTATCATACAAGTACATATACCATGTTACAAACATTAAGAAATTCCTCCAACTCAACTTCATTTTCAAATTTTACATCAAGTTCTTTTGTTCAAGGTGGATTTTATTTTAGGCACACTTCTAAAGTTAGTTGTTTTCAAGCACCCAATGTGTGGATTGACTAATCAATGTTTGTTGACAAAAATAATTTGTTGAAATGGTTAGTTTGAATATAACATTTACAAAATATTTTGAAAATTTTCGCAATGGATTGAAAATATATTTTTAGTTTTAATTTGGCTAGTTGGAATGCCAGATATGCATGTCCAGCTTTAAAATGGTAGCAAATTAAAGTTTTTTATGTGCACCATTGGGTCAACGAACACTTGAGATTTGCATCAATCATATCCATCGATATGACCTATCAAAAAAATTTAACACCAAATGATGCAAAATGTCAAATTTTGTTTTGGTTGTAATTTTTTTTTTTCAAAGTCCACATGTGGAGCTTGGGTTGAAAGTTCATCAATTGCATTTGACCTCAATGATTTATAACATTCCAATAATGATTATAATAGTTTCTTAGCACATGCAATAAACAATGTGGATGAATTATTTTGTTACAAATAGTTAGTCACTAAGTGCAACCTTTAATCATGAGATTCAACATCAAAGCTAAGATGTTATGGCCATTTTCCTTTCAAATCCATGGAAAAAAAATGAAAGATAGGAATATTTCGAAAGATTGACAATTCATAAAATGAAACATAATATTTTTTGATTTTACATAAAAAACATTTGCCTCCAAATCACCCAAACTATTGGGTATAATTTGATTTGCACACTCATCACATAACTTGTGCTAGGTGGACATCATAAATTGCAAGACATCTTTCGAGGAACCAATGCCCATGACTTTGATTGAAAACACGACTAGTGACAACTAGGGACAACATTTTTGCAATGGCCTCACAAAATTGCCCATATTTGTGACAATGGTACATGACTTTGTGATGCAATCAATTATTCAATATAACACAATGCAACGATAAATCAAAACATCAAAAATCTTGGAACGACATCTAATTTGCATTCAACAACATACAAAACCTAGTAAAACCATAATAATTTCTTGCAAGCAAGACTAAAACTATCATTGCACTTTAAAAGACATATTTCATGTAAAACATGGGAAGATAATGGATTTGAATTTTTTTAAAAAGGGTAAGTGCATATTATGGTGTCTCTTTTTAAATGAGATTATGAAAGGATTCAAAGATCTTTTTACCAATTTAATTTATTCAACATCCAATTTGCAAGGAAATGTGTAAAAAGGAATTGATATCATTGATTTATATTGGTTTAGGAAGGTTAGATTAAAAAAAAAACCATATGACCATTTTTGAGTTTGAAGGGGACTTTCAAACACATACTTCATTTTGGAACACAATCCCCACAATATTTATTGACTCATAAATTTCAAAATTTTGTATCAAAATTTTTGTGTACAAGTGACCATAGGTTATATCATTAAAATCAAAACCAAAATTCTCATAAAAAATGTTATCACAAATGGGAGTAAATTTGAAAATGTTTTTTAGAACATAAAAAATGTTTGAATACATAAAGTTCTTTTCAATGTGAACAATAAAAAAATTGCAAACTTTTTTCAATCAAAATATTCAATAATATATTAAGAGGGAAGTCAAGGATAGTTCTTGAAAAAAATTGATTTTTTGTAGACATATTCATTGTGAAAGAATGATAATATTAATTATTTTGCAAAAATGGACTATTATCATGTCATTTTTGGTCCATTGTACTATGTAATTACTTAAAACATGAATAATAATTGTTCCCACTAACATTATCATTATCCAATTATTCTAACAAAATATTTCATTTTGTAACTTGTTAACTTAGTAACACAACACAATGGTCCTGGCAATCATAGTTTTTTTTTGCATTCATTCATTGTCTTTAGTGTAAATGTACATTCAAATGCCAGGTTTAGATTTAGAATGTCGTTGGTGCAAATTATATTACAAAATGGAAGTTATAGGTAGTAATAAGTTAACAATAATAAGGGAAATCAAATTTCTACAACTTGACAACATAATCACATTGGAAATTTTCATTGCCACCAAATACCATATTTTTCCCAACTCGTTTTCATTAACATAAACATTTGGTCCAAAGGTAAGGTTTATAGTTAGATTGTTGGAATATTATTGTTGCAAATGCAAACTTCAAATTACAAAATGGAAACATGTTCCATCTAAAACATTCACAAACTTTTTTTTAAAATGGAATCAAATTTTATTAGAAAAGAACATGAACAAAAAAACATGTACCTTGTTATCATCAATGTGTTAAGTTTTTTGGGCTTCGAGCTGTAAGTGATGAAACCTTTTTCCAAGGATGGCTTGTGCATGAGTATATTGCTTGAGCTTGGAACTTTGAGCTTGTAGTTTAATGCTTAATGTGATTTTAATCCACCTACATGGATGAATGTGTCAATAAATGAATGATTTCATATTGACATGGATGATTTTTTTAATGATTCAAAATAAATAAATAAATGGATGAAATTCATCCATGATTAAAAGATTCAAAATTAGAAACTATTTATATCCATTTTCATTTGTTGTCCAATTATTAATATCTCAAAACTAAATATCACTTAATAATGATGGATAATGTGATTATAGGGGAAAATATGATTATGGGACCAAAGTAATTTAAATTAAAAAAAATCATTGTTGTCAACGATGTTAAATGATCCAAAAAAATACTGTGATGGGATGAATGTTAACCCCCCCCCCTCCCCCCC
>Ga0209208_10008771_pt1 | contig 13411 bp, 6 predicted proteins | sample S1TSphfallax_3_FD_187694 | JGI IMG/M metagenome (GOLD analysis project Ga0209208, IMG submission 187694) | Host-associated microbial communities from peat moss isolated from Minnesota, USA - S1T2_Fd - Sphagnum fallax MG (SPAdes) (version 2) | ecosystem: Host-associated > Plants > Peat moss >...
ATCAGAGGGTCAAAATTGTTGCCATATTGTATTGCTTTTCACCATATCCATATTTGAATTTCAAGCACATCATTATGAAAATATTTTCTCACAATATTTTTGCATAGTGATTGATCAAAGTACAAAAGAATGAAATGTCAAAAAAAATGTTTTAAAAAAATTCATATGATGTGATGTTAGAATATATATATGTGCAAAATAATTGCATGCCACAACATACTAAAAATACAAATACATTCAAAAAATAATCAAATTGATTTTTAATTTTAATTTTCCCCAAATTTCATAAGTCCTCATTTTCTTTTTCCCTTTGGAAATGAATTCTTGGGGCTTAGGCAAATGTCAAGAAGGAGCTAGTGAAAGTTGACTGGTCTTATGAGATTTTGAGACAAACCTTATTTGGGATCACCTCAATCCAAAATGCTAATGATCTGCCACTAGGTCTTGGTGCCACTGATGAAAGATGTGATCAAGGATTGGCTATAACAAAGTTGGAGACTTATGGGGCAATGAGGCATGTGGTTGGAAAGGTTTTTAATCTTTACATATTCCCCCTTTTTCCTCTAGTATGACTGCCCATCAAAAAACTCGCGTCTCTCATCCCAAGACATGTTGTTTGTAACTTGGTTTTCAGTGATTGGGTCTACCAATCAAGTGAGGACATATCTCTTCCCCTTGCTTGGGTGTATTTTGTATCTCTGTAATCCTTGGCAACTTTGTCATGTGCAGTGAATGTAAAGAGAATTTCAAAGGCAGGTAGATTGGTTCAAACTTCAATCTACTTCTCAAGACTTACAATCAAGCTCTTGTAATCGCAAACTGGTTCGGGCTCTAATGGAGGAGACAATTGGTGCCCCTTCAAGGACATTCTTAAGAGTTTCTTGCTCTACTGCATTTGGGCTGAAAGATGCCACAGCTTCACATTGATGGTGTGCATTCCATTAGCAAGATCCTCATGTTAGTTTGGAGTTGTACAGTTCACATCGATATGGCTTTTTGGTGTGCTTTTGAATAAGCACAAGTGTACTAGAGAAGTAACAAATAGTCTAAAATGAAGGACTACTTTGGGTCTACTTGGAGTCACTTGGATACTTTTTGCAATGGAGATGGTGCTAACTCAAGTGGTGCCTCTTCCCACCCTTCTACTTCTTGGATCTAAATATGTTGTGATGGGGTTGCTATCTCCTCCCCATTTGGTGTTCTCTTTATGAGAATTTTTTGAATACTTGGTCTTAATAATAGTAAGGGATTAAATAATTTAATTATTTAACTCTAAGCTTTTAAAAGCTTGATTGAACTTGGACTATGAAACATAGGTTGAGGTTGTGATGTCATCAAGGTGATGTAAATGGTGGAGCTTGATTTTAGAACTTTAATAACTTTTTTTAAATTAATTCTTCACAAACCAATTAATGCCCATACATATCTTATGGAAAAAATGATTCTTTGGATGGACTAATTATGTCAAAAGCCGATTTATTTCTGTGTTTTATTTGATAACTAAATGACATTTTAAAATTTACTTTTGGATAGCATGTGTCCTTGCTTTAAAAGTAAAGGGTGAAAAAGCAAAATTTGTAGTAAGTGCCAATTATGCTTCTCAAAGAGGTACCATGGATTCTAAATAAGCATCCTTTGTTTTTAACCCAAGTTGGATTAAGTAATATCACCTTAGCTTGATGGAATTTGTGAGAATTTCTTGATTATCACATGGTTCCCTATGTGAATCATGATTCTTAAAAATAAATAACTTTTAATTTTTAGGTACGAGTCCTTAACATTATGTCATACTAGCTAGCTCTAATCTAAGGTGGTAACCACATAGATGCCAAGTAGCATTTTGTTAATGACTGATTAAATGTTAGGACCCTAACACTAAAGGTCCTGAGACTAAATGTGAAGGCATCTTTACCAAATTTTCACTATAGTAACTGTCTTGTAAGCCATTTGAATTTCCCACTACCTTGGTAACTGGGCTTGTATTTCGGGAATGAGTGGACAACAGCATGCATGGGCAACAGTCCCAAAAAAATTGGTGATGGGCCAATCAAAGAAACCTATCACAAAAGAAACATAATAATTCAAGGTGATCACAACTAATTGATATGAAATACAAATATACTACACTCATTGAGAAGATATTAGTTAATGTGATTCATATTAATTAGTTGGGGACAAATCCAAAATCAATTTTCTGTAATGAGCTCATTGATTTAGCCCATCTCAAAAAAGTTCAAACCTATGGAGACTCCACGATATAGAATTATTCACTTTACACATAGAAACGCATAATTCCCAATATGTGTTCCAAGAGGATGTGCTCATTGAAACAAAATGAGGTGTTATTTGGAATATGTTGGCAAACACCTTGGGAATTGGGGGAACATGTTGTAAACCCATTTGGAACTTGATGAAAACATATTGGGAACAACAAAATCCAAATCCTCTCATCCACTCTCCAACCTCTTCAATAGAATGTTTTTTGAAAACGGATTCTATTTTATGCATGTTGCAATTCCTAATGGGCTAAGTAGAATTCTATTCCCAACTCTCTTCATTTGTGGTGTATTTTGCTGGAATTATCTTTTTTTAATGGCAGATTAATATTCATTTGCATTTCAATGTGATAGGTAGTTTTAACAAAAGCATTTCACATGATGAATTTGACAAAGTTTTGACCTTTCACATTAAAGATGTGAATATCAAAGCATATAAAATTAATAAAAATAAGGAAAAGTTTGAATCTTTTACAGTTAATGAAACCTTACCAATTATCAAGCCAAACAATAATTGGTTTTTGTATGTAGCTTAATCAAAAAACCGATTTTGGTATATGACCATGGTTTTCAATGTTTTTGAAAAATTAAAAAAAACCATCTTTATGACTTTTGATATTTAATCCATTCTTTCATAAAAATTTCCTATTCTTCTATGATTTTGAAATAATCAAAATTGAAAATTCTTTGATTAAAAAAACTTTAAAAATTGAAATCATTGTTTATTAAAGTTCAAATAATCACACAACACTGTAAAATCCCCAAAAACATTTGGGTTATTTCTAACTGTTACAAATATCTCATCCTTAGACTAAATCAAAGTTTTTTTTAGTTCAAACAGAGCATTTCCCAAGTTAAATATTGTAGTACCTTGACAACCTCAACACAAATTATATTTTTTTGAATAATCCTAAAATTTTCAATCTTTTTTTTCAAAAAACTTTTTTTGCAAAAGAAATTAAATAATATTCTTAAATGTAATGAAATCTTCAATTTTAGTTTATTATTTGGTAGACATGTGCTGAAATTGCCCCCATATTACAATATAAGTTCTAAAAAGTTTCCAATACTAAGGTGAAGGTACTAATGTAGGTGGTGATTCACCTCAACCCATATGCATTAAATGTTCAAAAGCTCTAAAAAGCATATGCAAGAAAAAAGAACAAAGGTTGAGGTTTGAATAGTGATTTATTTTTTAAAATTCACAATTTACAAGTAATTTATTGGAAAAATATTTTCCTGGTCTTATTTATGCCTTGGGTGAACTAACTGTCAACACCTACAAATAAATGATAAAATAAAAAATCATTACATTTCTTGGATTGCTTTTAAACATTATAAATATTCAACAATTAGACTAAATCAAGGTCAAATTTTAAAATTTCCCAAGTTGATGTAAGCTTTAATTTTGAAAAGACCTTTCTCAAGAAGGTTAAGATACGAACCTACTAATGTAAATGCTGGTGCATTTTAGCCCCTCATCTAACGATAGGTGTTAGTTCTTAATTTGTTTTGTAATTTTGGCAATTCAGTTTTTACTTTTCTTTTCCATGTGAAAAGCATTTTTTCCCCTCATTGCATTTATTTTGAGAGGCATAATTTATTTGGACCCATCTTTTTTGCCTTTCAGAAACACGTCTGGTGATTGTGGTGACCAATGAACTATATGCATCACATACTCCTTGGTTAGTTGTTGTTGGGCCCTGCCCCACAGGGACAGGGACTATTGCATTGGATCCAAGTTTTGGAAGTTTTACCTCATTAGAACTAGTTTCATATTAGGTGAACCAGTTTCTTTGGTGTTTAGACTATTTAGATTGGAATGGATTTTTTTGGTGTTCAAGAGTCTGGACACAGTGGGTAGATTTTACAACATCTTATGTATTGGCAGGGCCAGCGTGTTTGCGATGCCTCGTGTTCCCAATGCTTCCTCAAATGCATTCAACCGGCTAATCTATTCACAAGCGCCCCCACATGTGTTCCCAACATTCCTCATGGTTGTAAGTAATAAAATAATGATATTGGCAATACTTTGGCCTTTAAGTGGCTACATTTAACCCAGGAACTGTTAAACTTGCACTGGGAGATACTGATTTAGTGTTTAGAAGCATTCCAAAAATATTTGATATATTTCAGTACCCAAAATTTCCAAAATTATTTCCCATGGAATAAGCAATTCAAAAACAGATTCAAGTATATGAAAAATCATAAATCTAACTGTCCAAATACCCACAAGGGCCACAACCATACGTCTTCTTGTGCATGTAACTACCTAATTGGTAAAATTGACCTTCATGTTCTTAATCATAACCTTTAAACAAAACACCTAAACTTTAGTATCACTTGGACAAATTGTCCAAAAATTAGGCTTACAATTTTAGGCATGACAAAATATAGCCACCACTTGTGCCTCATATCACCACATCGCATTGATGTTAAACTTAGCATAGCTTCCCACTTTAGGGAGATGGATATCACATTTTTGAAGGTAGCTGCCCACATTGCCCACAATATCACATTGTGATATACCTATAGCTTCTAATGCCTTAACAAAAGGGTCTCACAATTCACACTATGATACTTTACCTTTCCCTGAGGTTACAAGCATGCTCTTAGAAATCACAATGACCTGATGCAACTTCTCATGACTTTCATAGGTGAAGCCCCCAAATCAGTGTAAAGCCCTAAGATGGGGGCATTCCCCAAATTAGGGGCCTAGGAGAAGGCAATAGCCAAGTCCAGCTCTGCATTTTGGGAATGTCCTCACCCACAGACTTTACCCATCATAAGACATGAGGCAAAGGCTATGGTGAACCTAAACATATGTATTTCATAAGGTGGATGATAGGGAGGGTTCTTGCGCCTACTCTTTAGGAATAGGAGGGACCTTACAACCATAGATAGGTGTATTATCTTATAGGCATAAGATCCCTCCCACTCTTTAGGAGTAGGATTATTTTCCCTTCTCTTTTCTAAGAGGGATATTCATGAATATAAGATCACCTCAAAATATCTTAAGTTGTTTCAACAAGTGCTTCACATACAATAAGAAGAATAGGTTCACCCTCACAAATCACAATATGATAAGAACTATAAGAAAAGTTGAAACTCAACATACTTTGATTTAACCTTCAACATTAAATCTTCATTTGACCTTGGATTTAGGTGTTTAACATAATTATACTCTCTAGGCCATGATAATGGGTAGGTTAAAATTTAATTGGTATTCATGGGCCCAAATATGAACTCAAGGTTAAAATATACTTGGTATTCATGAGCCCAAATATGAACTCAAGGTTAAAATATACTTGGTATTCATGGGCCCAAATATGAACTCAAGGTTAAAATATACTTGGTATTCATGGGCCCAAATATGAACTCAAGGTTAAAATATACTTGGTATTCATTGGCCCAAATACAAATTCAAGTATCCAAAATTAGTTGTGTTCCAGGGAAATTTTGCAACCTTTTACTTAGAGGGGAAGTACTTAAAAAGAAAAAAATCATGGCATGGCCCTTGTTTATTTTACACCCTTATTTCATATAATACATTGTAAATAAAACTCCATTTTTTTCATCTTGATTTGAAGAAATTTTTGATGGTATCATTGAATTGTTTATCACTAAATTTTTCCTTATTTCCAACTTCTACATATTTTGTGCATTGTGATTGCATATATAGAAATTGGAAATAAAGAAAAGTTTATTGATAAACATGAATGTTTCCAATGTTTGATGGGTGTAGGTAAATGCATCATTTTATAAGAGTTCAATTGAATGGGGTGTTTTGAAAATTAACATATATCAAAAAAAATTATACATAAAAGATATTTGAAAATGCATTTTATTTTGGTTAATTTGCAATGATGTGATAGTTTTCATATGGGATGTTGACCTTATTATTGACATAACATGACTACAAATGACTAGCATCTCAACTACAACCTATTGCAAATTGCTAAAGGTCAAAAGAGGATTTCAAGTTTGTAGGATCACCTTGTTTGATTTGAAGGTTGGGTGTCCAAAGCTTTTAGTATAGTCAAATTCCTTTTTCTTTCATATTTGCATTGTCCTGTTCAATAGTCTTTGCATTTGTTATATAATAAGATACATGGAAAATACAAATCAAGATTTGATCCTATTCCTTTCAATAAGCTAAGTTGTTTGGAAGTTTGTCATGTTATTTTATAATAATTAAGAAACAAAATCCCAACAATCCATGTGTTGTGTGTTATTATATTAACACCCAAACCTATTGAAACTAACATAATCACACAATGCATAAAACATGCACACATATTTGGGGTCAACCACGTCACTCCTTTTTCCTTGCCCAGTTTGAAACTTCAAAAGACAAAATAAGACTTTAAAACCACTTTCCATGGGGATAGACATTTCAAACACAAAAGATTAAAACTCTATTCACATTGAATTGGGTTACACCAACAAATGATAATTTTTTAAAGTAATGTTTTACAATGAAACGTGCTATGAACATTTTCCTAATTTATGATCATTAAAACTAGAAGATTGCCACATTTAAATGTGAATTATGGGGTAGCTTAAGGACATTGTCTATTTTGGAAAACATGATGCATATGGCCGGAATGTACATATGTATATTGAAGCAACAACATTGCCACAACATGTGAACTTTATGTCACCTTATGAGCATTGTCTAAGTTGGAAGACAAGACCTAGGTGATTGATGGTAACCAAAAAAACCCCTCTTCACAAGTTACTTAAATTTGGTTAATTTCAACACAAAAGAAATTGGAACAAAAAATTTATGCACACAATTTAAAGTCATATTACATGCTTCCTGAATCAAATTCAAAATCTTTGGCTTTCAAAAGTGCAATTTGTGTTTACCTTGCATATGCATATTGCTTCTGTCCATAAATAAACAAACAATCTTATCAAAGAAAGTTATGTTTTGACCCCACAACTTCAAAACATCCGTATGTAGTTGAAAGTACCCATGGGAATTTCATAATAGGTTAAAAACTATACATTTAAAACATAGAAATAAGTGGTTCCAAACAACCATACATTAACAATCTCCTAAAACATTTTTCTTGAACATGCAAAAAAATTATTTTAAGAGATTCACTCATGATTTTTCCATCATCAATGACATACATGTTGAAACCCACCTTCAACTCTTCACAATTTGTAGTGTGCAGTTTAACCTAGGGTAGCTTTAGATGCACCATAAACACACTATCCATTTCTTTCATCACCCTTCTCCTCTTAGTTATTAGAGAATGTTTGTAATGATAAAGAAATTCATGTCATGGTGAAACTAAAAACATGTTTTTTCCACAACAATGAACAGTCGTGTGTATTCACAGGCATGGTGCATAACTTTGAAATATAACTATGGTTGTCTATTTGGAACATGTCTTTGGGATGGGCTCAAAAGGCCCTTTCACAAGTTGTTTTTGCAAAGGTAGATAATAACAAATTATATGCAACACAAAACTATAAGGATGCAAAATTATGCAAGTGATTTGGAAAGTGCACTAGATCATCTAAATTATATTGAAATATAAGCCCAATGTTGTTAGGTGAAAGCAAATTACAATGACCCCCTTTGGGATGTCACATTGTATTACTTTTTCAGCGTGTGCATGTTTGAATATATCCCACCTCAAACTTTTGAAAAAATTCACAATATTTTTGCATATTATGTTAGATATAACTTAGGCAAAATACTAAAAGAGAAATGATTTCATTTCATTTTATAAAATGAAAAATCAAGGAGTGTATTTGTGGAAACAAATGTAATGTAGTTGTGTACTCAAAAACCCAAATATATTCCAAAAATAATTTAAATGATTTTTAATTTTTATGAAAGTTAAAAATATATTGAACCATGTCATTTCACATAGTTTGAACCATGTTTGGATACCATGTGACTAATTTGAAAATTTTCTTTTAAAAAAATGATTTTTCTTTAACAAAGATGTGATAAATGTGTGGTAAATTCAAAATTTGACAAATAGTCACATTCCCATGGAAGATGACAAGCATAGCTAGATGCACCATTTTTTATTTTCATTAAATTGATTATTTTAATCACTAATGAAACCTTAAAATTAATATGGTTAAAATGAAATAGTGGCCTTATCATACCAATGTATATTATAAATATATTCATGGATCCTTCAATATAGATAATGAAATTACTATTTTAAAACAACATTTCATAACATTAATTTCGTAAAAATAATAATTGTAGGCCCCAAAAATGAAAATTAATACCCAAAATTAAATGTACCATATTTTTGGAACTATATTGTATGTACTATAATACTAGACTCAAAAGTGCCCAAAAGGAGGTCATCGTAATGTGTTTTCACCTTGTTCTAACTATGTTATTTGCAAAATTCAGTTGGTACAACCAAATTCTTTTTACAAATTTAAACCTACAAACATTTTCCTTTCTAATGTGCATTTTGTTGTTTATCCAAGGCCCTTGGAACAATCAATGGTTGTTTGACAAGAGAACATTGTGAAATATGGAATATGGCCTATTGGATGAAAGGAAACAAGATTACCTTTAATTACACAACCATTTGCATGAATGTGTAGTTGCATGTAAGGTCCATTGTTTGACCATATGTTTTTTTGTGGGAAGATAATTATTTGGGACTATTTGTGTTTCAATTAGCTAGTAGGTATAATGAAGGTTTGCATTAGTGATGAAATGCCTAGTATAATGTAGGATCATTGAAGATTTCATATGAATAATTAAGTTCTAATAGTTATGGTGAAGGATTTAATAGGAAAAAGCATCTGGATTCACCTCTAATCTTGTGATGGATTGGCCCAATGCAAAATAATTATGCAAAAGTGGTAAAAGAAATCATTAAAACACTTAAGTTGGATCCAAAATATGTGAGGGTATTCATGAGATGTGCACATGCGCAAGAAAAGTTTAAGAACTTTGAAGATGCCATCAAAGGTATGGTTCAATTTCTCAAGAATCCAACCTTGTGCAAAATAGTGGAATGAAATATGATGCACAAGTTCTTTTGATTTTCAATTAAAATTCAAACATGAATCATGTGTGATTTTGATGCCCAAAACCCTTGTATTGATTGGTGTTGGTGGAAGATACGTGTGTCATGCATATCATCTTTTACGCTTCAAAATAACACTAAATATGCTAATGCTAAATTTTGGTTGTTATTTGAATGCAAAAATATTCAATTTGTAAATGGGGTTCAAATGGTTGGTGACATAGACAAGACGTAAACATTTAGCTAAAAAATAAAAATATTTTGTTGGTATCTAAAGGTTTAGTTAAAAATTAAAAGATTTTGTTCACATGTAAAAATTTAGCCAAGAAACCATAGAAAGAAGTAAAATGGTTTTGTTGGCAAATAAAGGTTTACCCAAGAAGCCATAGAGGTTTAGATGAGAAGTAAAGATTTAGCATGAAAGAGATACATGCTTTGTCAAGAGATAAATGTTTAACCAAAAAGAGAGAAAATAGGTAGGACATTGGTTGGTAGTTGGTAGTGCCAAATGTAGGTCAGTAGGATAGCTAAGTTAATAGATTAGTTATGTGGGAGGAGGTCATGATTGAGAAAAAAACATACCAGAAAAAAGAGTGAAAGGTCAGTAACCAAAAAAAGTTGATGGATTATGGAAGAATGTTGGTTAACGCATGCTGAAGTGAACCAATAACCACGAGTGCACCGATTCAGGATGAGGCCGTTCAAGCTATTTTGGGGATGAACCAAAAACACATCCTCCCCTGCCTAAGGTTTTTGGTTTTTTTAGCCTCTCTTTTGGCCCAAAAATTTTCCCTCCTACCTACCTACCTCATTTCATTTTGCACTCACTCCATCATCAAAGTTCAAGAGAACTTGAAGCAAGAGGGTACAAGAGGGAGGGTAGAATTAAGAACTATAAGCAAGAAGGTAGAATTAGGAGCTAGAAGTGGGAGGGCAGAAGTGGCACCCAAGAAAAAATACTTGAAATGGAAGGGCACAAGCAAGAAAGCACAAATGGGAGCCAAAAGTGAGAGGGCAGAGTGGGAGCTTGAAGGTAAGTTCCTTCCCTTCTTTTCATTTTGTTTTGTGGTATTCTTGTGTGTTTTGCTGCGAAGAAGGTGACAACACCTAGCTATTGTCATCTTTTTCCGTGGTGGTGTTGCAACAATGAAAGTGACATCAGTAGCACTGTCGCCGCCTTCTTCTTTGTGTTTGAAAAGTTTTTGATCCACCCATTTGTGTACATCTTTTATCTATATAATATTTTTGACCCATTATATGATTATTTTAACTAAAACATTATTTACTGTATATCAGAAAAGTTTAAAATAAAATTTCAATCACACATAAGATTAATATATGGGAGAGATCATTTCTATTGTTATGTGAAGCATTAAAAAAAATAGAAAATCATGTCCTTTGAGTTTTTTTATAAACATGTTTTAAAATCTTATTAAATCATAAACTTTATATTTATATTTTAAAAAATTAGTTTATAACGTTAAAAGGGAAAAAACATAATTATAAACATATTTGAAGAAATTTTAACCATGAACTTTTTTTTTTTTGATTTCGACAAATTCTGTATTACATTTAGGGTTGGGTTTTCGCATAAAGTTTGTTTCTTACCTTTGTGTGATCTTTTCAACTTAATTTTTCCAATCTTTCTGAAGAATATATATAATGAAATTATGTTGTTTCACATATGTCTAAACCCTAGAAATTTCCCCCCAATTTAATGAATGATTAAAAATTTATTTTAAATAATTAATGAATTATCAACAAATTTTGTCATTTAATTACATAATTAATAGATAATTATTTTAGATAATTTAAATGATTTATTATCAAGAATTAGATAATTTGGTTTAACTTTATTTACTTAGATAATAAAAAGTTGGATTTAAAAATCAGATTGATTAATTTGATATTTGATTGATTAACTTAATTATATTTTTGTTTTAAGAAGTTATTGAAATCACTATTTAAGATAATTATTCCACATTATAGATTACAAGTTCAACTTTTCCATGAAAAATTCCTACACGAAGATAAACTTGATCACAATTGTCATTGTACTTTTTGTTCCACAAACAATACAACCTCTTTTCAATTTCAATGAAATAAAGTAAGAATCTTGGAACTCCTAATCAACACCCCTAACTTATATACACACCTTTGTTAGCATACTATTTTGAAATTAGCTAATTATTTTGGAATGACCCAACATGCGAGTATTGCATTTAGGGTAGGATTTTCATTTTAAAAACCTTAAACCCCACATGCGTTATTTTGTAATGACCTTGAATGTGAGTATTACATACAGGGTTAAGTTATTTCAAAATGACCTTACATGTGGGTATTGTGTTTAAGGCTAGGTTTTCACTTAAAGGTATCCAAACCATCTAAATGCGTTATTTTGAAGCGACCATGTATGTGGGTATTGCATTTAAGGTTGCTTCTTCATTTAGACTTGTAATACCCGCATTTATATTACCTTTACTGATTGGAATTTTGTAGCTTCGTTGCAATACTTGCATTCATACTTACCTTTACGACCTAGAATTTTGGGGCCTAATTGGAATATTGCATTTGTACTTATCTCTACCAACTGGGATTTTGGGGTTTAGTTATAATACTTGCAATTAACACTAATATTATCACTATTTTTGTGTTTTTGCATTTCAAACTTTTGTGTTTATTACTTGGAAACAATAATAACCTTTGTGGCATATTGGACTTCATGTGTGTGTTGAATGTGTCACATGTTTATGGACCCATGACATATTCTAGATGATATGAAGTCCAATGATGATGATTCGTACCATGTTCCCACAATAATGAATGATTGGTTGCAGTAAGGAATGAATGATATCCTCCACATGATGGTCCCAACCCTCACATCGATGTGATTTATACCATGTTCCACAATAATGAATGATTTGTTGCAATAAAGAATGAATGATATCCTCCACATGATGGTCCCAACCCTCCACGATGTGATCCATATCATGTTCCACAGTAATGAATGATATCTTCTTGAGAAAAGTCTGTGCATATGATAATGACCACAATTTGGTGTTTACACATGTTCCTTCGTAATGCCCATTCACATGTGCAACAAAATATTTCAATGAATGAATTTCATTGCATAAATGACATTGGGAAGGTGTTGGCTCCATACACCCCAAGCTCCATCACTCTCAAGGGTTGGTTGGTACACATGGGTGAATGGAATAAGGGTTGTTTTTTCCACATTTCATGTAATAATGGACTCCATAACCTTGTTTTTTATGAAACCTTTTTTTTTCATTTCCAATGTGTGCATGTAATGGTGTGCAATGGTTGTTATTAATTGTCACACCAACCAATCAATCTTATGCCCTCTAAGGCCTTTTGTGTCAAGAGCAAATCAACGTTTCAACGCACCATGATATGATTCAATGTTCATTTAGGTGTCTTGGTTGGAATGGGGCATTCTTTGAACACCCACCATCCATAATTTTGCAAACATAAACACAATGCACAAGGATGAATAACATTATTACAAAAGAGTTTTGAATACTAAACCATGATAAATATTATCACTTACGAAATTGATGGTAATAAGTCCAAAAGTAATTTGTTCACACATCACTAGGCCTATGTTTGTGAAGGATTTTGTTCACAACAACCTTCGCATGCTCTTTGAAGTCATCAATTGTTTTTCAATGATTGATGGACATGTACATCACATCATGAAGGTCTTGGAGGATTCAACCCTGCACCTCCACATCTTTGATTTTTTCAATACCACGTAAGCACCATGCTTTGAAAACATGCCAACAACAAAGGTAGATGGGAACCTTGTCCATACCCCATACGACCTTAATAAGGACACATATGCAATAAAATCACCATGAATGGATGGGGTCAATACAACATAAAATGCATTTGAAGTAATCAAGAATTTTGTGAAAGATACTTAAAAAAATCTAAGGAAATAAGCACAAATTAGTTACTAGGTATAAAACTAACTATAATGCCCTTAATTCTTATGTGCATCACCAACGAGGAAACATGATGGTTTGTAATGTGGCATGTGTGATAACATTTTATCTTTTAATGGTTTCAACCATTCAATCAAAT
>Ga0209208_10008772_pt1 | contig 13408 bp, 14 predicted proteins | sample S1TSphfallax_3_FD_187694 | JGI IMG/M metagenome (GOLD analysis project Ga0209208, IMG submission 187694) | Host-associated microbial communities from peat moss isolated from Minnesota, USA - S1T2_Fd - Sphagnum fallax MG (SPAdes) (version 2) | ecosystem: Host-associated > Plants > Peat moss >...
TTATTGTTCTTACAACATAAGTGTGATGTCAACGAACAAGATTTCTTCAGCCCATTGAGAGACCAAAATATACAAAGGAAAAAAAATGTGACGATGCTTTATGTTTGGTAATCAGCTCAAGGTCACTAATTATTAATGCTCTTGTGCTTGAGCTATTTTCAATAACTAGCAAGCTCCTCTTGTTGGTTACCTAGTTCATGACGAATGAGTGTCGAGAATTTTTGTTTTGTTTTGGTGATATATGATATTAGATTGACGCCCAACACTATTGAAACCAACAAAGGCACACACATCAAAAATCATGCACACAAATCAGACTCCACATACATTATTCCTAAGATTATGATCGAAACTAACAAAGTCACACACTTTTGTTAAATTCATGTATACAAATGAGACTCTAGAGACAAATTTCCTTGGGATCAAATGACAAAATGTGTATTGAAGATTTGTTGACAAGCATGTTATGGTGAATGTGATGATTATGCAAGGAGCTTCAGGGGATGAGGATTCAAAACCTGCACTTGTCAAATGAAAGAGAAGGAAAGATGAGGAGGAGGAGGAGGAAGAAGGAGAAGGAGAAGAAGACGAATAGAGGAGAAGAAGATCCAATCTCACAGCAAAATTCTTTGGACATCATAACACCAGATTTTCTTTGTCCACCGCTTTTACATAAACTTGGAGATGTTTGGTTGTATATATCATGGAATTCACAGATCTGCTTTATCCATGTGCAGAAGTCAGCAAGAAATTGGACAATTGAAAACTTTTTGCTAAGTTGCAACATGAAAAGATCAGTCGCAGATAGAAGACCATCTCCAGGTATGTGACGAAGTATGCTAAGTAGTTGCCATTACTATGTACATCAGGCATGTACAACCTTCTCCAACACTAGTAATTACCACAGGCTCAGGTTCCGCACTTCAGATTTGTTGCGCGTAGAAGTTGCGCATTGATTCAGAAATCTCAGATTCATTTTGTCCATGTACACAAGCGATCGGTGAGCAATTCGACAATCAATATTCTTGCTACATTGTGCAGATCATGGAAGGAAATCGAGCAAGGTACGTGACGAAGTATGCTACCTAGTTGCCATTCAGACGTCAAGCACAACATTCTCCAACAGTCTGTGATCTGCAGATGGAAGAAGATCTCAAGGTTCGTGACAAAGTACGCTATCTTTGTTTCATTTCAGACGTCAAGCACAATATTCTTCAACAATTTGTGATCTGCAGATGGAAGAAGATCTCAAGGTAAGTGACAAATCAAACTATCTTGTTCCCTTTCAGACGTCATGCAAAAAATTCTCCAACCAATGAACAAGCACACTTGGAATACTTGTGTGCACTTTCGACTGATTACAGAGAGGTTGCAGAGTTCCAGATTTGAAGATTCTTTGGTAAGGGCCGCGCGAACGCGGACCCTCGCTGCCACAAATTACAACGTACATGCCTCCAGTAGGAAGATGCTAGGTTCATAGTCTTCTTTGTGCAATGAAGTACAATCCCCTAGGCCATCGGCCATCTTGATCAACGATCGACCCCGCCCAGGTAAGGAAATTGTGCGTCTCCGTCGCCGCAATAAATAGACAGTTTCCTCGAATGCTTGCCGGCCAAAAGGTATGGGACATAACCTCGGTATTTCATAAGCAAGCGTTTGTTTGATTGCAACGGTGAAGGTCTCGTTCGTTTGTAGCAGAAGAAAAGCTCTTCTGTACAAAACTTCTCGTGTTGTGTACAAGACAGATAAGACAAGAGAAGTTTTTTTTTTAACAGAGAAGGAAAAGCTATAACAAAGCAAGACTGTGTAACACTACATTTCCATGCCTCAATTGTTTACCACAAGCCTGAATCTGGGCCAGAGTGATGTGAAGTTAGCTCAGCTTTTGTGTCCAAGAAGTGCATTGTCTAAGAGATCTCAATATAGTGATGCTAGGAATCTGCTCTGTGATCTGTAAGTACTCTCATGTTCTTTGACAATTTGGATCTGTTTTGGAGTGACCAATTTGGCAGAGAATTGGGCCTGCAACAGGCAAAAGCTAGTAGCAGCAGGAGGAGTTGTAAGGCCAAGAGTGAACAGGCAGCAGAGGAGATCTATGGACAGAAGTGTTGTTGTGGAGGACGAGGAGGATGTGCAGCTGCTTGTGAATTCTAGACCATGTGATGGTATTTGTTGTGAGATCTGGAGGGTGGGAAGAATTTAGTGCTGGTAGGTGTGATTCTTTGTCTGAATCCGAAGGCTGTGCAATCTTTGGCAGAAGATAGTGTAGGCTCCCGGTCTGATTCCTCCCCTTCTCTTTTGTTCCCTTCAGGAATTGCATTGCTTCAATTGTTTTGAGCAAACGGATAGATGCATTGTTGAAAATATCCAGAAATACTTCACTTGCTGAAGATTGATTGTCTGGTAGTGACTGAATCACAAGGGCAGATGATGTCTTCATTTTGGTCTTCAAAGATGCATACTTGTGTGCAACTGGTTGAGTAGAAGATAGAAATTTGCTGTGGATCCAGGCATAGCATTTGCAGCAGAATCATGAAACCCTTTCAGAAATTTTCTGTGGATCAAAGCACAGCATTTGATGCAGAGTCATGAAACCTTTTCTGTTGGTTTCTTGTTGGAAAAGTAATAACCTTCTGTCACCTCCCTCCAGGATACAAAAATGAGTGTTTCAGAGTCTTCTTTTGTGGGAGGTTTTTGTGTGTAGGGTTTAGGCATCAATGATTCCTCCCTATGTTCTTCCAAACAAGAAATTTTGGAAGCTCAGAAATTCCTGTTTTCTTTGAGATGGTCATTACAAGGATGCCAGAAACTAGCTTCTTGTATAAACAGCTTGTTTATACAAGAAGCTGAATCTGTTCTGACTATAAAATTGTACATGTGACAGAAATCCCAATCCTAACTGTGAGAAAATCAAAACAGGCATTCTCACCTCAGTCCACGAGTACTTGCTCTCATGTTGGACAATGCCATGGTCATCAAAGAGCTCACAGCAAGGGGAATACAGCAACACTAGTTGGTTACAAAAACCTACAAAGAGCAACAACTTCCAGAAACAGGTAACTTATTAGGTACACCAGAAACTTTCATCTTGCTGCAACCAAAGGTGCATAGAAGTCTCAGAGAGGTAAACACCCAAAGAGTCACATCTGATTGGAATGATCAATCTTCTTCTGCTGTACTTGCACTCTGCCGTTTCATCTCTACCAAATAATAAAGAGACTCTTTCAGATTATTTACAACAAATTGTACAGCTTCCCAGTCTGAGTCACTGCTACTGAACAAAGTATATTTTCCTGCCTTTCAAGAAGGAAGGCCAGAGAAAGAATGAAGAAAGGGTGATGAGGATACTTTCAAGGAAATTTTTCTGCTTGGACTCTAACAGGAGCCTTAATGAAAGTTACATGAAAAGGAACAGCTTGGGCTTTCATGACAGTACCCTCGCCTATTTTGTAACTTCTCCAGGTTGACAATACCTTCTTGATGCACCAGAATCCTCTGGTACATCACTGAAGGTAGGCTGGTAATCATTGAGTGTTGTTACAATTCCAAGGGAAAGTCATCCCAGCTACTGCATCCTCCTTAGGAGAAGCAATAGCTGATCAATGTAAGAAAGGGGTTTCTTAGGAGGGTGCTCGTTTTAAGTTGATGGCTGCAAGCTCTGCTTCCACAAAGTCACCTGCATGAATTGGGGTGTACTGGTGTGCACCTGCTGCTGCAGCAAAGTGGCCAAGTGGCTGAAGTACCGCATCTGATGCAATGTGTGCAAAGGTCTGGTCCACCAACCCAATAAGATTATTCTCTCATGAAATTTTCTCAGTTCAGGGGTACAACCATATGTAGAAGCAGGATGGCAGCACAGTGAACAAAAGGCAAAACTGTCTTTCTAGAATATGTATAGATCAACAGATGCAAGCACAGATTTTATTCCTGGATTCCAGTTCCCTCAAAAAGTGCAAGCAGAGAAAATACACATGGATTTTATTACCGTGGAAGAAACTCTCCACAAGCTGCGATCAGAATTTCTGGCAGCTTTGATAGCTTCTTGTGTGTTCTCACTAACCACGACCTCGTGCATCCCCGCTGCACACTCTCCACCTGTTAGCCATTCAAGCTGTTGATAGCCATCCCACAACCCAAAAGATCCTGTTATGAACACTAAGTTAATGTATCAAAGTTTGGAAGTACAATCTGCCCAGCTGAGAGTGGTACCTGTTCTGTTTTTTCTAACCTAAAAGCAGTGCCACTGAGGTTTTAGAGAAACTCGACTTTCGGCTGACCTGTTTGCCTGCTTGTAGAAGGAGACAGCCTTCTGGAACTTTCACAGGAACTTTGTGACCGTCTTTGAGCCAGATGAAGAGTCCTGGGAAGCGGCTTCGTCCATGTATTGTAAGGAAATTGAGGTCGTAGTGGTAGCCCGCAAACACATAGCCCAGTTCATTATACTTGGAAAGATTGCTGCCAGTTGGTGCTAGCAAGTGTGGTCCCTGGGAAGCCAGTTATCACAGAGAAAAAATGCTCAAATCTCTCAACTGTATTTCAATCACTAATCTGTGAAAGAAATCCAATGCTCTAGAGTCAAGGAATTTGGCACTGAATCTGACAAACATTGCACATTGCTATTTGTCTGCAGGAAAAAAAAGAAGCTTGTTGCTTTTACATTTGCCATCATTGAAGTGAAGGACGTCCGTGGAAGTCCAAAGCCAATTGCAGCCATCTCTGCAACAATCTGCACAAGTACGTATTTCAGAAACAGCAAAAGGAGCAGATTTTGTGCAACTACTTACATGTGTGCATGGCAATAGCAATGTGAAAATTTCTGATTTCAGCCAAATGAAAATCAAGTGCTCATATGAAGATCTCATAGAGAAACACAACTCTACCTCAACAGCAGAGATCATTTTGTGACCCCATCCATTCATGAGCTCCACCCATTCAGGAAATCCTTCAGGCACCACTGGTTCTGAATTCAATTCCTGATAAAACAAACAAACAGTTTCTGGACAACACTTCAACAATTTGGTTCCACAAAGAAGAAGCATTACTGCCACCACCCTGGAGACATAGGCACTCTTTTGTCATTTTGCTCAAAGCAAACTACACCATTGCACCATCATCTACACCCTCTTCTTCTTCTTCTTGTGGATCCTGGCATTCTCTTTGATCATCTAGACCAATCTCTTCTTATGGATCCTGGAATTCTCGTCCATCATCTACAACAACTACTTCTTATGGATCCTGGAATTCTCTCTCCATCATCTACAACAACTTCTTCTTACAGATCCTGGAATCTCTTCCATCATCTGCACCAAACTTGTTTCTTCAAGGTTCTAGAGTTCTCCCTTTCCATCATCTACAACAGCACCTTCTTCTTCTTCCAGATCCAGGAGTTCTCTCTTTCCATCATCTACACCAACTTCTTCTTATGGATCCTAGAATTCTCTCTCCATCATCTACAACACCAACTTGTTCTTACCAATCCTGAAGTTTCTCTTTCCATCATCTGCACTAACTTGCTTCTTTCTGGATCCTGCAGTTGTCTCTTCTATCATCTACACACTGACTTCTTATGGATCCTGGAGTTCTCGCTTTCCATCATCTTCACCAACTTGTTTCTTCTGGATCCTGGAGTTCTCTCTTTCCATCATATGGATCCTGGAATTCTCTCTTCTATCATCTACAACACTGACTTCTTCTTCTTCTTCTGGATTCTGGAGTTTTCTCTTAAGACAAAGGTCATGAAGGGGGTATGGCACAGAGCAACTCTGATTTCAGAAAGAAAAAAAAAGCCAAGTGCAAGGGGAGGGTGTGAAAGCAAGAAAATGGTTGGAAAACCTGGAAGTTGGTTTTGGAAGGACGAGGTCCAACACGCCACATGTATCGCCATTTGGGATCAGGACCAGTGGGCATGTGAGGCCTTGCATCTGCAGGCAACGTTTGCATCATTTGTTGCAGCTCCTTGTCTACTGCACATCTGGGCATCTCCACTCCTTCCGGTGTCACTCCCACCTGCCCTCACAAGAGCACAAGGTAAACACGAAACTCACTTCTGAAGTTCCAAACTCCTCCAAAACCCTCCTCCTCGAAACTTTGCAGCTTTTTTTTTCCTTTTCCTGACAAACTCCATCATCTCTAGAAAAGCGAAAGAATGAAAGAAAGAAAAAACACATCACCGCTAAGAAAGGAAAAGAAAATTTCAGAAGATTGCCTGGTAATGCAAATCCGGTCGTTCTTGTTTACGCTTGAGAGCATCAGATTGACCAAAGTAGCGCTCCATCATATCCAGAAACTCATCATTATCCTTGGAAGAGCATCGAGGATCTTTCACCACCAGTGCTCCTGTTTCCCGCAAACATGTGGCCACATTCTCACAGCTCGATCTCAATCCCTCATCATTCAATTCCATCTCTACTAAGCCATTGAATTCTTTGGACGACTCCTCTGACCCATCAGCAGCAGCAGCAGTTTGCGCAAGAGAATCCTCCCTCCATCTCAAGTAAGGTTGCAAATCTATGACGGAAAGCCCCATCATAGATATGTCTGAGAGAGCTTCTTCCAAAACAGAAAACAATTTTGCAATGTACCTAACAAAAAATCCTCCTCTGGCTGGCTGGCTAGCTCGCGAACAAATCTGTAATTGTATTCTCTCCCACGCGTGACTGGAGCTACTTGGATTTCGGAATTTGACGAGCGGCGAGCGATAAGATGAAGCGGGATGAGAAGAGATAGGCAAACACCGGAAGCGGCAAGATGCAAAGCTAGAAGAACAGCTCGAGCAAGAGAGGACGAAATGCTGAGCAAGAAATAGGAAATAGGAAAAAGGAAAAAGAGAGATTGGGTCGATGAATGAAGCGTGCAGCAACAAACTGATCGCTGTTCATCAGTTGCTTGCGGACTGATCTATCACGATCCCCCTCGATCGATAAGGGAAGTGTACCGTATCGGCAACGTATGCTCGCTGATTTAGGGTTCCAAGCTCGTGGGTGTGTCTGTCCTTCTGTATGTGTGTGCGCGTCTCTCTCTAAGTTTGTGTGTGTGTGTCTCTCTCTCAATCAACTCATATTTTTTCACATCAGTTGGTGCATTGAAGGTGGACAGTTCAGCAGTGTTGCTTTTATTCCTCCAGAAGGAAGATGCACACAATTAAAGGCATATGATTGCAAACAAGATGGGAGCTCGGCATTTCTTGCGGCCTGAGTACTCAGTTAGGTGGAAGGAAAACCCTCAAACCATCTGGACAACCATCTGGAGGGTCTGCAGTAACAGGATCAAATTGCTGTTGGAGATTTGAAAGTACAATGGGGATAATGGCTTCAGTGTCAGCGCATTGTCTCTTTGAAGAATCACCAAGATGATGATGCAATTTCGTACTCCAGTCTGGAGATTTTAGGGCGTAAGTTGAGATGGCAAATGAAGCACAAAGGAAGACAGGAAAGAGCAGCAGACTGAAAGAAAGATTGTCAGTGGAGCTCAAAACTATTTGGGTTGAAGAGGATTTAAAGTTCCAGTTATGAAAAGAGTTGATTACACAGGAAAAAGCATCTGTCCCATGATCTGGGCAGCAAACAAACAATATGTTTAGGCACCTTCATCATCAAGCAGATCATTAAGGTGGATTATTCACTCTCAGGGTTGATTCTCTGCTGGTAGTTTCAAGGCACTAATTGTGATGCAGAAGGGCTGTTCTGCAATTGATCCAGCCCTTTTTTTCCCCTTCTCTGATTGATGCTGTTGCTGACTCAGAGGTCTCTAAAAGATTTCCAACTTGTAGAACCTCTAGAGTAGTGCAACAAGCAAGCAAGCGGGTTTACATGAGTTTCTGGATTGCTTCAACAGAGCAACGATTGAGCTATCTTACATGAGACAGACAGACAATCAAACTTTCAAAATAAGCTGCAATGTGATCGAACCAGTCATGTTCTAGAATTGCGAAAGAGTAAAATCTCAGCCCTGATCTTCTTCTTCTTCTTCTCCAACCTTGTTACCATGATCATTCAGCCTTTCTCCATGTGCACAGCAGGTCCATACCCATTCTGTTGTTGCAGCGATCTCATGTATGTACAATGTCCAATTTGATATTTTCTTGCACATAAACCAGAAAGGAGACATGATCTTATGGTGCAACAAGTAATACATGTTGAGAAGGGCAGGAATCTAAAGAGCTTCAAAAAGTGGGAGAGAGAGCTGGGTCATGTAATTCTCCGCAGATCCTCAGTGTTTCAAATAGTACCAGAAATTTGTCTGTTTACTTACAGCAAGAATCAGTTTGTGCCAGAAAAGTTTTAGGTTTTCAATTTGTATAACTATTGTACTAGACCAGTGATGATTATTGCAAATGGTTATGTAGGTATTAAACAAACTGTAGCTTATTTATATCTTATTTGATTGCTACCAACTGCAGCCTTGAGAGTTCAAGTGGAAGCAGCAAAATCATACTAAAGTGGCATTACCCAACGCTTGAATCCTCCTATTTCCATGAAGGATCCCTGTTCATTGGTTTTGATGTTTGTCCCCAGAATTGGATTTTGGTCATGTGGATTGCATTGACAAAGCTAGACAAAGAACTAGTCTCTCCCAACTGCATTTTGTGATTCAGTTTTTGGTGCAAGAGATAAACTATTGAAAAATCAGACTTCTGAAAAATTGTACTGCCTCAATTAAAACCCAAATTGCCAAATACTGTGGTGGAATTTTTTTTGGGGAGTGTGAATGGTAGTCTTTTGATTGCAGATAGATAAATGTTTCAAGCTTTGGAGATGACAGGAATAGACCCAGAAGAAGGTTATGCATAACTTGTTTTCATTCATAAGGTTTCTGGATGGGTAATGTGTAAACACTTGTGCTTTGTGTGTGTATTCCTGATGCATTTTTGTCTGCCTTAAACTCAAATGCAAAGAATTTCAATTGAAGCTCAGTTGGCACATGAATTAGAGCACTTTGTGTTGTGGAGATGATTTTTCTGTCAAAGATATGTTCATAGCAATCTGCAGCCTAGTAACATCTTGCTTCATTATCATCCCTTTACCATAAAAACCTACATTTTGATACAACTTTATCTCACAAATATCAAGGGTTCAATGTCATTCTTCTCTTTTCTAGTTTCTTTCTCAAATTAATTGTTCATTGTGGCTATTGGAAAGTATTGTTTTTCCTTAAATCATGTGATAGAAACAAACATTACTATGGCATGATTTGAATTGCAATAACTGGACAGTGAATTTTTGCAACAACTGTACAGTGCATTTTTGCAAAAAACTGTACAGGGTTTTTTGCAATTTCTGTACTGTGGTTTTGCATACAATGCTCTTACTGTTCTTATCATCCCTTTCAGATTTGTAACAGTTTCATCTTCAAATTGTTGTTTTGGAGTTTTTCTCTGCAATCTGGCACACACAATTTCCATCATGCAGTCAAGTAATCAAATATAACCACAGGTTTTGAAAGATTCTGATGAACCCATTTGCAGGATAGGTTCAGAATTTTTCTGTCTGGTGACAAATTTGATCTGAAGTAATTCCCAGAGGACTCATGACTTCTGAAGAAGTTTTTACTTCCATTCTGCAGTTCCTTGGTGGTCTCTGTGTTTCAGTTGTTCATGGGTTTTTGATAGAAAGAATGGCACAGAAAGGACAGAAACTGAAACAAACACAAAGTTTTCCAGGTTGATAGATGCAAGAGAAATTCACTCTGAATGCAACTCAAGACACAAAAAATACCAGCAATGGAAACAAACAAGAAGATTTCCAGGTAACAGGTGCAACAGAAATTCTCTCTGACTGGAACTGAAGTGACAAAAGAGACCAGCAATCATAACAGACTAGATAATTTCCATGCAGTGGAGGATGCACCAGAATTCACTCTGAATGCAACTGAAGGCACAAAAAAGATGTGCAACTGATACAAACAAGAAGACTCCCAGGCAGCAGTGGATTGCAACAACAGATTCTGTCTGAATGCAACTCAAGGCACAGAAAAGACAAGCAATTGTAAGAAAACAAGAAGACTTCCAGGCAGCAGTGGGTGCACCAGCAGATTTACTCTGAAAGCAACTCAAGACACAAAACAGACAAGCAATTGAAATGAACAAGAAAACCTCCAGGCAGCAGTGGATGTGACAACAGATTCACTCTGAATGCAACTCACGGCACTGAAAAGATGAGCAATAATTGAAACAAACAAGAACCTACTTGCAGGCAGCAGTAAATGCAACAACAGATTCAAACTCTGAATGCAACTCACATGCACAACAAATACAGCAATCAAAACAAACAAGAGGATTTCCACACAGCAGAAGGTATATGCAACAAGAGAAGCATTCAACAGCTTGTAAAGAGACAGCAATCCAAAAAAGAAAACCCCAACGAAATTTCCAGGCAATGGATGATGTAACAGATTCACACTGAATGCAACTCATGAAGGCACAAAAAAGACAGCACTTGAAACAAACAGGAAGATTTCCAGACAGCAGTGGATGCAAAAAAGATTTAAGTTTTGAATGCAAACTGACTGACCATCTGGATCCTTCCTCCCTCTCTTCATCAACAATGCCACCTTCTCCATGAAAATGGGTGACTGATGGTCTCTAGAGTTTTGGTTGTACCTCCCCCATGCGTGTTTTCAGACTTGAGACCTGAAACAAGTTCAAGATTCTGCAATCTTGATAAGGATAACCTCCAGTCCAGGATTGGACAATCTTGATGAGGATGGAGTGGAAACAGTACAGCCAAGAAACAAAAGAAAGAAAGAAGGAAACACTTGAGAACAAACAACCATCTCATGAATGCTGCTTTCTGTTAACTGCTTGTTAGATTCATCACTGCAGTCTAGTATATAACAACAAATGCTTGAAGAAAAATGATAATGGCGAGCAGTACCAAGATACTTTCCTCAAAGAGATCTTGCCATGTGTCTGTACATTGTACAAGAGCAAAGGATTGAGATCAAGTAGATGGTAAACCTGATCATGATTTAAGAAAAACAGCTTCGTCATTCAGGTCCGGAGTTTCTTGATAGGTACTATGACTCCATGCAAGAAACGATCTGTTGAATGTCTTTAAATCTGTGTCCAAGATAGGTAGAAAGAACGGGAGAGAGGGAGAAAGACATTTGAGAGACGAGTTTGTGGGGCGAGAAGATCTTACTTTCAGGTTGAGCTTGCAACAGAATTTCGGAGGAATGGCGCTGGGCACACGGTATCCACTGAAAGTGACGATAATTGCGGCGGTAGGAGCGATGGTGGGGACGGTGGCAGCGATCATGGGCTTCTCTGCTGAGAGGAAGCGCGTCTCTGTAAGATCATATCAATCATGTTGTTGTCACCGATCTTGAAGTAAAACAAGAAAGAACTTAGACCCACTGAAAGAAACATGCAAGGATTTCTGGAAACACGCAAGCTCAATGATTTCCACACTAGAGCAACAGAACTGTGCAGATCGTGATGTGATGATTCTATGACGGTACTGGTCGATGCAGGCGGATCAGCTTGTATGGATTGACGATGAGAACAAGTGCAAAGTTCCCAACAATCCAGCCTTGTCCCTGTCTATCATGGCAGCCTTTCTTCTTCTTGCTGCTCAGATCTCTCTCACTGTTGCTGGAGGCTGCGTCTGTTGTAATCCTGGCATCAACAAGTACATCAGCCCTGCACCTCTCGCAATCAAAAGCCTCATCCTCTCCTGGTAAGTAAGCTCCCAGTCGCCTCCAAAGATTAGAGATCTATCTTCAGACAGGGTCTCGGACAAGAGCTCTGTCTGACGCACTAGAACTGCAACAAAATTCTGACAAGTCTTACAGTACTCACCTTTGAACAGGAAACTATTGAGAGTTTTGTTGTGTGTGCAACGGAATGCATGAGTGCAGGGCAGCATGCGTGACTGCTGTCATGTTTTTCTTCTATGGAGCTGCGGTGAGCAGCAACCACCATGCAAAGCAAAATCCAAGGCCCATGCCTGTTGCAACATCCGTTTCTTGCGGTTACGCCGTGAACGCAGGCGTGTTTGCAGGCGGAGCGCTCATCACGCTCTTGGCCACTGCCTTCGCCGTCACTTACTATCTTGCTGTCTGCCGCATTTACACGAGCTTCAACCACCACTCCAAAGCGGCGGCGGCGGCTGCTCAGTCCAATATCGAGCTCGGACAACCTGCAGCAGGTGCAGGACTTGTGCACATCCCTATCTGATCAAGCCTCAGAGATTTCCGTTTCTAGCTTTCGATTCTTGCCGCATCTCCAGCTCACAGAGGCCATTGCTCTCGATTTTACGACTGAGATCAAGCGGAAGGACTCTACCTGAACTTTCAGACAAGCGCGAAACAAGAAGAATAGTTCGAGAGCGCACTACTCCCTTGCTTCGCAATTCTGGCATGAAAGATGATTTTGACATCAAGCTGCCACTATTGACACAAGTTTGATGACAGTTTAGTTCACCGCTCAGCGGCACAGATCCTCCTGCGCCAGAACATGATCAATTCGAACGACAAAACAGTTTCGGAATCTTTCCTGTTACAGAATTCCTCTTGAGTCGAGTCTCTTAGAAATATTTTGAAGAATCAAGAATGTAAGATCGGTACTTACGGAAAATGTGAAAACTCTCGCTTCTTGTCGATTGATATGCAGTACCAGAGAGAGAGAAAGAAAGAAAGAATTGTGAATGTGTCGCAATTGTATTTGCCCATGCATGACACAAGATTTCTCAAGACCAACACTGCAGCAACCAACGTTTGTTGCTCTTCTTCTCCTTCTCCTTCCTCCCTCCGCGAAATGAGACAGGTTGCTCCTCGCATCAAGCATCCACTCGAATTTCTGCTGCACAATTTATCTCGAACAACACGGACTTGCAGATCAAGCACGAATTAGGGAGCGGCTTCACAAAAACACAGATCTAGATCTTGCAATGCATGTTTCTTCGTATACACAATATTGTTTCCGATTTTTCTGTGCAGCTCCCCTGGATTTACAGCTAAAAAACCCTCGCAAAATTTTAACGTGCCTGAGCCTTGTACACGACGATCTTCTTCTTCTTCTTCTGCACTAGAAGGACTAGATCATGAGATTTACAGAGCGTTCTTTACAAAATTTCTTCACAGCAGGCTAAGCAGTTCGTGATGACAATCTTCACTAATAGCAGAATGGAAAATCTGCGGGGATCTCCCTTTCATCAGGTTCCACAGGCAAAGGATCAAGCGCTCTGGTGAAATCGAGAAACAGCAGAGCATCGTACCTACGAGAGAGCGACGTCGGGACGTAGTTCCTCCACTTCTCATACGCGGGGTTGTACACAACGCCGATGGCTCTCTGGTCGCGCATCTACGCGAGAGGACCTCTCTTCTTCTTCTGCTCGAACACCAACGCTAGTTTATCGGTTTCGTTCTTGATCGCTGCGTCATGCATCTCCGCATCCCAGCTACCGACTCG
>Ga0209208_10008774_pt1 | contig 13405 bp, 5 predicted proteins | sample S1TSphfallax_3_FD_187694 | JGI IMG/M metagenome (GOLD analysis project Ga0209208, IMG submission 187694) | Host-associated microbial communities from peat moss isolated from Minnesota, USA - S1T2_Fd - Sphagnum fallax MG (SPAdes) (version 2) | ecosystem: Host-associated > Plants > Peat moss >...
AAATGATGTGAGATTTTGTCAAAACTTGGTGACATGATTCAAATCCAAAAAAGGTTTCATGGCAAATTTGGCATTGTTCTTCAAGACCATTTTGAACAATGAAGCTTGCAAATCAAGGTGATAATAACAATTGCAAGCAAATCAAAACATCACAAAGAAGAAGGACCACAAAAAACCTTCTTAATGAATATTGATCCTCTAAACATTTGCATGTCCTAACTCCCTGGGGAATTGATACTTAGGAACTTTTACAAAAGCAAGGGCTTAATTGAATCTTACCAACATCTTGTGACATTTAAACAAAGATGTGTGAAATTGACTTGGGCATTCATATGCATCATGAATGTAATATAATAGTCTAAGACATTGCATAATGATTTGTCACTAAACAACATCATGTTGCATTTTCCACCAAATAATGTTTTGACCATATACAATTAGGGTATGTGATTTAGAGGAACTTGGGAGGCTTGGGGAGAATAACTATCCCTTTATGGATTAATGACAAAAGAGGAAACCAAAGCAAAACAAAAACTTCAATGGTGCACAAGACTATATATTTTTAATACCTTTGGAAATAGAAGGTGTATTTAATCACTACATGAAATTTGTAAATTAATGATTAGATTTACAACTGATTTTTAGTCATAAATGACACATGCGACTTGCTATAGTGTCTTGTCGCATTGGGTAAGTTGCGCAAAATTTCAATTACATTTAAAACAATACATGGCACTTAGTTGAAATAATAGTTGCATCAAATATGCAACTAACACTCACTTTTCATCCATCCAACTTGGCATGTTTATTTGTAACTAGTTTTTACAACTAAAATGAGTAGTCATATATGCCTGTATGGCATGACCATTTGCAACTATACTTATGACCTAAATGTGTAGTAAGATATGACAAAGAAATAAAATGTGCACACATGTGGCAAAAAGTTGTCCATTGGACTTCGATAAAAAAATGTCCACTAGATGATGTATATGTGACAAAAAATAATTTCAAATTTAGAATAGAATCATGACAATTATTTAATCTAGATTAAGCTAAGTCAAGGTAGGAAATTATCTTAATGTAGGTTAGGTTATAATAGGCAACCTAGCATAGGCACTAGTAGACATTAGCCAAAATGTAACCAGTCCATTTGTGACTACATGTGACTTATAATCATTTGCGACTAGATTTGGGAATATTTGCAACTACAAGACCAAATTTCAACTATTTTAGTCATTCTCACAATTATGATGCAACTATTAGAAATTTCATCCTATTGGTTGGATTGATTTTACATTTAATTTCATCCATTAATAGGTTGATATGTCCTATTAATCATAATAATCACCAAATTAGTTGCATTCTAAAGGTATTTTACAATGACATATGGATATGTTTTTATGTATGTACTAAAATTATATATATATAATATGCATACGTATGTATATTGTTCATATAATGAATCTCAAAATTACTATTTGAACTTAGAATTTTTTATTCAATCTGAAAATTGTTATTTCAATTGTTTGAAACATTATTTGAATTGCAAATTTTTGATTTGAATGTAATATTTTTCATTTAAATTCAAAAATGCCTATGTGATCTAAAATTTGATATTTGGATTTTAAAATAATATTTTTGAATCCAAAACTTAGTATTTCCATTCAAAACATTATTAATTGATTATAAAAATGGGCATTTAAATTTCGAATATTTTTATATGAATATGAAATTTCACATTTCAACTCTGAAAATTTTGCATTTAAATTTTAAATAATCATTTGATTTCAACCTGAAATTTCAATTTCAATTTTTTTTTTTGGATTCTCAAAATTAATACATCAAGTTTGAAAATTATTAATTGAGTCTAAAAATGGACATTTCAATTTTGAATATTGTTACTTGAATATGAAAATTGACATTTCTATTATGGAAATTGTTATTTAAATTCAAAAACTTTATTTGATCTAAAACTTCATATTTGAATTCTAAATTATTATTTTTGAATCTAAAAATTAGCATTTCAATTCGAAAAAAATTATTCAGTGTAAAAATCGACATTTTTATTTTAAATATTTTTATTTGAACTTGAAATTTGATATCTGAATTCTGAAGTTTCAAATTTTAATTTTAATAAATTATTTGACTTGAAAGTTGAAATTTGAATTCCAAATTATTATATTAGATTCTTGAAATTAATATTTCAATTCAAAAAATTATTAATTGAGTCTTAAAATGGAAATTTTAGTTTTCAATATTATTATTTGAATCTGAAAATTGACATTTCAAATCTGAAATTTGTTATTAAACTTCAAAAAAATTATTTGATCTAAAAATTAATATTTGAATTCTGAATTACTATTTTGGAATCTTAAATTTATATTTCAATTCAAAAAATTATTGATTGGGTTCTAAGGGGTTTTTTTACTAGAATCCATAATAAATCACTTTTATAAATGATTATGTTTATTAAATATAAGTTAAACAAAATTATTAGTTTTCTATTATATATTTGTATATTTGTATAATTTATATTCTTACATTAGAAGAAATTAATTAATGTGATTAATGTGACATTACTTTAAAATCATTGTAATTACTTCAGATAAGAATTAATTAGTATGTGCATAATTATTTTCTAATTGAACATAATTATTCACACTCTGTAATTTATAACTTGTCACCTGAATTAAAAATTTGAAAAAAATATAGTGTAGTTAAAATAGTTGTTTGATTGATTTTAATTTCACGAATTAGTATATAATATTATTATTTAAAAAATATATGTGATTAATCATCCATGATAAATATTTTATAGTAATTATGAAAATTAATGTTAGGTTTAAGAAAATATTTTATTTTTAGTTACCAAGAGAAAAAAATTACTTTACCTATGATTATTTTTACAAAAATAAATTTAATTAATTGAATAGTAATTTTTTAAAAATTTGTGTAAGAATTTACTTTTTAATAACAATTGTTAATTCATTACTTATAGTTTTAACATAAATAGTTTAAATAGTTAAAATTTTAATTATAGTCATTAAATTAACTTTACATTAATTATATTATATATACTTCAATCAGATTTTAAATAATAATATTTTTTAAAAAATATTGTAGTTATTTAATTTTTTATGAGTTATGTATTAATAACTTGTGAATAATTAGATAGCTATTTTTTTAAATACTAAAAAGTTATTTCTTATTTAAGTAATTAATAATGAATATTGAATATTTGTAGTGTATAATTTATAATTAAAATATATTTATATTTAGTCATTATTAATTAAATGATTATCTAATTATCTAGTATTTGAATTGTTTAGAAATTTAAAAACTAAGAAAGTAAGGCATGAAAAAACTTTTGGAATTACAACTTAGTTTGTGACGAAGTTGCAACTTCAAAACTTATCCCATATTGTTTGTTCTTCATCCCTATTTTGAACATTATATAAACAAGGGGGTGTGGTAATCTAATTTCACATTAAGAAAATTGTGCACATGGGATGGGTTAATCAAAAGGCTCAACCCAAAACAAAAAAGTAAATTATGCACATTTCTAAAATACTTACCTTCCCAACCTATTTATCTACCTAGCTAGGTAGGTACCTAGTTTGACTTACACACCTATGTTGACCTATGTACCTACCTACTTAAATACCTACTTATATGAGTAAATATTTAACCTAGGAAGGTGTAGGGTTTACATATATAGGTAGGTAGTTAGGTTTAGAATAGGTATGTGGGTGTAAATATGCTTGAGTAGGTAGGTAGGATCCCAAATTTATGTAATTGGTTCATCCCATATGCTCCATGCATTTTCAATGATTAAAATGCAAACCATGAAACTTAGTCCATTCTTTTACCTACTTATATATTTTACAAAATTAAACTTGTCAACAAATGACATGGGATTATCCTAATGAAAGGGAACCACAACACTATGTAATTCTAAAGTAGACAAACTAACCACCATACACTTAAGAACTCAAAGGGGGTTGAATTTTCACACATCTTTCCTTTGCTTATAACATTCATGGAACATTTGTAGCCTTCCACTTAGCATTTCCAATGCCACAAAAAACACTCAATTTGATCAAGGAATCGATGACATATGAATTGTTCATGTAATGGGGTTCATGTTCTATGGTAGGCATATTACAATTTTGGATTTCAAGGCTAAATTCTTTGGTCGTTATTCCATTTCCTTTGGAGTACAATTTTTGTTTGTAGATCCTTAATTGATGTAGCCATAGGTTTTTATATCGCTCAAAAGAGAATAAAAATAAAAAAATTATGGGGTTGGAAATTTTAGAAGGTTTAGAGTTTTTTCTTTAAAAAATTTGAGCAAAATATTGTAGTTTTTTTCCTTCAATTCTTATGTTTTCTTCCTTGTGCCTTTGCTTTTGGTGCTTAAAAAACATTTGTAATCTTCCAATTTGCATTTCTAATGATAAAAAGGTTGTTCAATTTGGTAAAAAATTGAAAAAATATTGGAAAATGTTGTGTAGGTTTCTACTCATGATGGGTGGTTCTATCATATCACATCCTTTGTTTTGTGCAAAAAACATTGTCACACATTCACATAATAAAATACTTACTATTTAACCTACTTATTTACTACCTATTATCTTTTGCTTAGTGTATTTAATAGATTAATTACATATCATATTTAAAGTTAAATCATAATTAATATAAAAACATTATCACATATCAACACAATAGAATTCTTACTATTTAACTCACATGCATATTACGTATTCCCTGGTCTATTTAATTGATTAATTAAGAAAATATGAAATATCCACACCATAAAATGTCTTTTTACTTAAACTACCTACCTACTATGATCTACTACCTATCTTGTTTATTACCTACAACCTAACTTATTTAGTTAATTAAATAATACAAAAACATAATTCATTTATCAACACAATAAAATGTTTACTACATATGTAGTCCACCTAAATACTACGTTTACCTATTTTACTTACTAATTATGACATGTGACCTATTATTTCACCTAGTTCATTAATTAATTACCTTACTTCTTAGCCTATTTAATAAGTTAATTACATGACCAAATGTACTAGACTAATGAACTTTGGTTTTTGTGGACTTTGTAATAATATGGTATCCTAAACAACCATCATCCTTTTTTCCCTTAACTTTATATATATAACCCCTAGTTAAATTAAATTTAAAAATGTTAATGCCATTTTTTTTTGGAGATTTTCAATAGTTACAGTTTTATTGAAATTTAAGAAAAGTCGCCAAATTTTTACACATGGTTCGAATAGGTAGCCAAAAATATAAATGATTATTTTAAAAACATATTTCCATTTTGTTTATATTAGCCAAATTTGGTTAAATCTTTTTATGAATCAATGGCATTTTGGCTCCAACACAAAATTAACAATTGAAATAAAGTGCACTTTCAAGTAATGTGTAAAAATCATATCAAACTTAAATGTCAATTACAATGAATTGTTGATATTCACTCCAAGAAAATTAAATCAAATTACTAAACCAACAATCCCATTTAATGTTCTTAAAAAGAACATGTTCACATTGACACAAAACTTTATAATGTAAAAAGTTCCAAATAATGGTCCATTTTTATAATTTTGATAGGTGCTAACAAATCTTCACAAACCTACCAAACCATATTACAGATCTAACATTTAGTTCATTCAAAAACACTAAGAAAATAATTTAAACCATTAAACCTCGCAAAATTTCATTTGCTAACTTTCTTTTTTTCAACATTTAATTACATGTATATTTGCAACAAGCATTTATAATCACATTCAAGTTGAATAAGATGCAATTTGGTGTTTAGTGGCCTGTGAATCACGTCATAAGTTGCAAAAACAACTACATTCTCATTTTTTGTCCAACCATTAAAAATGGATGATATAAATGCACTTTTCATTTTCATTTTCATTTAAACCAATATTAACTTCAAGTCGTAGTTGCATATGCATCTTTAAATCACTTTGTAATCAAATATGTGACTATGAATCATTTTTACTATATGTCATGGAAGTTAGTCACATCAACAACTGCATCAACAATTGTAGAAATGCTTGATTTGGACATAAGTCATAAACAATTGGGTTGTAATCGATATGATTCCTTGTAATGAATCTCTTCAGAAAATGGGATTAACACGCCTCTGAACTTGAAAATCCAAGAATATTTACTAATCAAACTTGCACATTTTATATGGCAAGAATAGATAAACACCACCTATTTCATTAATTCATCAACCATGTCACAGTTCAAGTTAACATTTAGAAACATGATTAATGCGAATCCCAACCAAAAAAAATATCTATAGTTCATTGTGGACATTATAATAGGACCTCTTTACAATTGGACTCTGTGAGCCATACCGACATGGCCATGGCCGATAGTCTCAATTTTTAAGAATTGTGTTAGGGATATTCAAGTGGGATGAGGTTATTAAGGATTTTTAACAACTTTGTGTTAGAATAGGGGTTGATGAATGCGCACAATGTGTGGGGGGTTGTTTTCTTTTCTAAAATATGATATTGGTTGGGTTGGTTATTTTCTTCAGCAAAAAGTTGGAAAACCATAGTTTTAGAACCTCAGTGATGTAATTAGGGGTGAGAAATCTCTAAAAGGTTGGGGGGAGAGAAACAAACACCAAAATTCATGGTGTGCAACAAAACATTGGTTTTGTTTTAGTATTTAACAAATAGCAAGGATGTTGGGAATTTATGAAGCAAGTGAAAGGGGGTTAGTGAAAGGCCCAATAAAGATAGAACAATCTTTAGGCCGTAGGAACATAGGATTAATTTGAATCAATTTAATGATTAAATTGATAATGTGATAATGTGCCAATGGTAATAGGAGTTTTGTAAGGACTAAAACATTAATTTAGATCATGAATAAACTCAACAAGGAGCTACAAGTACATGTTAAGTCCTGGGCTATGCCATAGTGATAGTTCATAACTATAAGAAATCTAGAATGCGTCGAATGGTATGAACTAGGTAGTCCGCCTTACTATTAGGAAGCAGTTGACGAATCGGACCGTGCAACCAATGATAGTGTCCAACGCCGCGAACTAAAGACTAAGCGAAGATAGAAATGTCTTCGGTTTCGTAGCAACTTTCACAGACAGTTTCAAGTTCGTCACTAGGAAGCAAGGTCAACTTGTAACAAGATCACCAATGTGTGGGAGTTCAGTGAAATACCATAATACTAGGTTCGAGGGGTTCAACTTCAAGACGAACGCGCACTTCTCGAGGTTCAGGTTCTTCATCATGAGGATGATACGTTAGGGTCAAATCTAAAGATGACTCCGAAGATGGTTTTTCATTTGCTTGTGCGGCTTGGGGCCCATAAGATGTGACAATGTGCGACGCCATACTTTCAAGGAAGAGAGGAAAGATCTTCTACAAAATCAAATCGACAATGAAAGTGGGGGGGACTTGTGACATCAAAATATGCGATCGTAATTTATAGGCCAAGGAAAAAGAAGGGAATGCGTAAATAATGGCCTAGGACCATGGTAAAGTAAAACCTTAATGTGAAAGGATAAAAAATGAAGGTTTAAGTGAAGTTGTTTGGGGGGAAAGTGGGAAGAGGTAAAAAAGAACCTTCTCCTTCTCTTTAAAAGGCGGATTCGGATGATCGAGGCTTTTGCTTTTCCTCGGACATAATTTTCAATTCAATCTTGAGGATACTTGTTCCTACAAGCTTCTTGAGGAGGAAAAGAATGATGAGCTTTGGTAGTTGGGAAGAGGAAGGAGAGTAGAATGGAAATCTTGTAATAGTTTTGGAGGAATGGGGATGAGTAGTGATAGTATTAGGAGGTTGGAACCTTAGAGACATTTCACAAACCCTCTCGGGTTTCTTAGCGTAACTTCTTAATGGTTTAGCTACAGATCCTGAGATTTGGTGGGAAGGTGCGCCTAATAGTTAGCTTTTTAAAGAGCTAAGGCAAGCCGGATTTGGACAACCTATGTGTTAGAAACAATATTCCAAGTGACTAGTGGTCTGTAGTCAAAATGGACCTACTACTTTCATAAAACCCTCTCGAGTTTGGTTGTGTAACTCTTCACTCGTTTCGATGTAGATCTTGAGATTTGGTAGGCAGGTGCACCTAATAATTAGCTTTCTAATGAGTTAAGGCAAGCCAGATTTGAACAACTTATGTGTTAGAAACAATATTTCAAGTGATTGTTGGTTATAACCAAGTTGAAGATGGTGTTGAGTCCATAAAAGTTTGTTTAAAAGGATGACAATTTAACATAAGTTCTAGGATTTAGAATGTTTGAGTTTAGAAAATATATCGATCAGTGTTAAATCGTGAATGATGCATAGGAGGCAAGGTACTTAGGTTCAATTACGAACGCAATCTAACATCTAGAAATACATTTGCATTTTTCCTTCACTGGTAGCATTTGTGCTTTCAAATATAATCACCTTGTAGAACCGGAAGTAGAGGGACAAAAGTTGCCTCACAGACTCCACCAAAATAATGTTATCATTGGTCCATGTAGTCTCTAAGGTTTAATGACATTAGCGATCAACATATCTTAAACAATAGTAATTAGATGTACATTCTTTATTTTGTAATGGACATTAATGAATTTCAACTTGAATTTAGATTTTATATTTTTTTCAATTTTGATGGTGATTTTAGTATTATTATTTCTTGCATTTTACTTCTACAATATGCATTTTTTATGTTTTTATTTTATGTAGTAGTTATTGTTTTACGCAATCTTTGTAGTATTTTTTGATGATTTAATTTGTGTAATATTCCTTTTTGTTGTTGTGTCCTAACATCACATCCTATTTTTATGAGGGATGCAAGTAAACCATCTTATTTTTTAATATCAATCATTTGTTAGAAAGTTAATTTCATGCAAATTTTATTTTGAAAATGAAGTGTTCTTCAAAGTTTTCAATCCCCACAAGTTGACAAAAAAAAGTAGGAATTACCAAAGTTTTATGTTTCATGTTTAGTGCATAGCCCATGATTTTTATTTTTATTTTAAATTTGCTTAAATCTTCAAGGGAATGATGGCCATTTTTTCTAGATCATCATAATTTTAATTAGCATTTCATGGACTAAAACATTTGCATGCCTGAACAAGCAAGTTGGATAAGAAGCTAGAATTTGGATTTTAATCATAGGCTAGCCAAGCCTAACAAATAGACCACAACTACAAGCTAGACAATGGATAGGGAATGAAATTTGATTATAGGCTAGATAGGGCATAATGAATATATTTTAGTTGCAACCTAAACAAGGATTGACCTTTTTTCCCAAATCTAGTAGGTAATATTCAAAATATCAAAATAGAAAGTTGGACCATGTTTTTTTTCATTTTTGTGATGTTATCACATTTATGATCCACTAACCATAGAACTATTCACTTGAAACAATGATAATCTTTTTTAATTTCAACATTTGGCCAATTTTTTTTTGAAAAAAATGGAATGTTTGATAGAATATTATTTTGGGGAAAACAATTTGCCACAAAATATGTTAAGTTCAACATGGTCACAAGCTAAACATGGGCTTGTGATTGAACATCAATCACAAGTTGGATAACTAGGGGGTGACAACCATATTTTAGCCAAAGGTTCACCTTTTTTTGTTTTCCATTTGCCCAAATTTGGTAGTTAATTTTTTTAAATATGAAAGTAAAAAGTTGGATAGGAATTAACAACCATATTTCAATTACAAGGCTATATAGGGGTGGGCAATTGAACTTTGGTTGTAAATTGGATAAAACTTATGTAAGACCATGAATCCAACAACCCAATAAACAAGTTTTGGATTAAGGCTTGTTGGGCTCTAATTATCCAAACCCAATTTTGATTAAAAGTATGTAAATAAACTAAAGGAGTTTTGGGGTTAACCTAAGGTTCATGGAATAAGGTAGTATGTTTCATCTTATCCCAGATGGATTGTTAGGGGGTGGGTGGCTTGTATAAGATAAGGTGGGTGGTAGGATAGTTAAATTAAGTTAAGGCATGGTTACTTGTCCTCACCTAGATTGACTAAGTCTACCAGATTAATAGGTATAGACATGGTGGAAGTGGCTTTTAAAAAGGTTTTAGTAATTATGTTTAGGTCATTATAACAACAATAACTTCTTCTTGAAATTGAAAGGGGAGGAAAACATTGTTGACCGTTCCCTCCACCTCAAGGGTGATGAGTATTGTGTGAAGAAGTGGAAGGGAATGGGGAATGATGATGAAGATTCAAGATCTTGGCTAATAGAAGGTTGGACATATCATGAGGGGTCGAAGTAGGGTGAAGGGGTTGTTGCATCATGAAAAGGTGAACTTTCAAGGTATGTTTAACCAAGCATCATGGTTGGGATGGAGGTGGAGGCATCACGACTTAGTGGTGGTGACTGCTTAAGGGAGGGCTCCAGGAGTAGTTCCACTCAAAGGTGAATGGAAGAAGAAGTATAAAGAACTAATGTTACATTATGAGAAAAAAAGGTGTTTTGTAATTGGTTTTGTAACTAAATTTTTTAATTGCATTGGAAATTTTCAACTCACTATATTTATGCATAGTGAATGGTAATGGACAAATTGCATGAGTTACAAAGTTGCAATTCGTTGTATATACAATGCAATTCATTGTAACTCAATTATAACATTGTCAAAACAATTCATTTTCAACTATTATGCAACTCCATTATAATTGCACTCATGATGTCATGTTAATGTTATTGATTATCATCCATTTATTAAAATATGGCATGTGGCACTATATAGATTTTTGGACATAATTTTTTTTAAAATATTGATTTCCATTGTCCATTATGACTATTAATGATCGTCCAAGATTGTGACATGTGGCACAATAAAAAATTACCACATGGAATATTAGTTATATTTTGAAACTATATAAATATATCTAATTTAGTAGCTAGGTAGGTTGTACATAACCATAGGTAGGTAGGTTGGAAAATCTTAATATTTACATGCTTGCTTATTTACCTAGGACCTACTTACCCACTTACTTATTTAAGTAGGTAAATAAGTAAGAAAGCACAAGGTTAAGTGAACTAAATAATAACCATGAAATTTTACTTTTTTATTTTATGTTTTGCCTTCAGGTTAAGTTTTTGTGAGTTCGTCCCAAAATGGCACATGTATTTTAATGTGAGAACAAAAGAGAATACACATTTTTTATATAATTTGTAACATGGGATTCAAAGACAAATGATATGGGCTAAATCTTTTAATTGTTCCTTGATTGCAAATTGAATTGCAACTCAGTTGCAACTATAAGGTAAACTAATTGGTGACTAAACATTTAAGCATTCAAGGCAACTTGGATTCAAGGGGAGGGCTTTGTTGTTTCTAGTGTGCAAACAAAACTTGAACCCCTCCTATTGACACATATGGCGCATTAAAAATTGTCAAAAGCAAAATAGAATTGAGAAAGTTACAGGCCCCCAAAGTAAAAGGGGTCAAAAACTCAAAAAACTAACCATTGATTGCTATAAAGGTTAGTTCCTGAACACCCAAAAACTTCCTTGTATGTTGTTTTATTGCTATTAAAGTTCAAAGATGATTTGTAGAACTTCAGGTGGCACTCCTATAACATTTTAAATTGTTTTAAATGAATAAGAAAGTTGAAAATTATGAGGTTTGAAAGTAGGAAAGGTAAAAAAAAACCAAAAAAACAAAACGTGTTTTGTAAGTTGGAAAGTTTATTTTTCTTCTTGTTATTTTTTCATTACTCCTTTTCCTTTGCACTTCAAAGATGAATCCTAAAGCTTGAAGTAACATTCACATAACATTTTAAATCACTCAAAATGAAACATGTATGATGAAGATATAAATAAATGTTCAATCATAAGCAAGTGATTGGTGATGGGCTAGTATACTTTAGAAAGATTTTCTCGCATGCTTTGCACTTGTTTTTCATTATGTAAGTTATTCAATGAAATCAGTGATTATATGATAATTAAGTACTTGAATTAAATATTAAATATTTAGTTATTTGAGATAATGATTTGAATTATTTATTTTGACAAAATAATTTATTATCATATGAATAATTATCTAATTTCATATAATTAGTCACGTATCATTACTTATTTTACTTAATTAATGAACTAATTATATGAATCAAACTTATTTACAATTCATAACAATTAATTAAATTAAAATTTAATTATTAATTAATATGGAATAAATTATTGAAAAATATCTCATTAGTATATATTAAATATTAAATATGAATTTGGGTAGAAAACATGAAATTTTAAATAGTCATATCCATATGTACATCAAATTGAATTTTTAATATAATATACATATTTTTTATATGTATCCAAATAATTAATTAGTTAATTAATTAAAATAATCAATGGTTTGGTAATTATTGATGAATGAATATTTATCTAAGATAATCGATATAATTCATTATTAAATATCCGCAACTTGGATAAATATTTATTTAATTAATATTTAATAAGTAATTAGTTGTTTAGTTAATGGTAAATTAATTTTATGAATTACACTTATTTATTCATATTAATACTAAAATTATTGAAACAATAATTCTTTATAAAACATTACATATGAATATGTATTTTTATTAAGTTATAAGTAATTGTATTACAATCATAACATAATTGAATAGTAGTACCTTGAATAGTAGTGAACGATGCACTAATGGTTATACTAATTATATTAATGGGAATTATAGTTAAAAAGTAGTTGCAAGTGTATCCCATAATGGGTGGTGAAAATGTGGACACATGGCATGATCGCATGTATGTACATTGTACACTAATTGCAACATAGTTGTTGTTTTAATGGCACATTTACAACAATTTTAAAATAGTTGCCACATGTAACTATAATGTAACTTTTGAAAAAATCACACATAGTTGATTACATATGTATGTACGATGTGTATAAATTAATGTACAGAAGACCCATTTTTAACTCATTTGTAATTATAATACAACTAACTAATTTCTAAAGTGATAATTTATTTATTAATACATAATTTTTTAAGGGGTAGTTGCACAATCGTTGTAATACCCAAGGGATAGAACTACAAAATAGTTGTATATGCATTAGTTGTAGGGTAGTGTGGTTTCAACGAACATAATTTCTCATAGTGTTAGACTAGTAGGGTAGGAGTAAAAAAGGAAGGTGGGTGGAAAAAAAAGGGGCACCTTATCTAGGAGTGAAGAGGAAGGTTTGCCCTTTTGTGTTAGAACAAAAGAAAGTGGGAAAAAAAAGAAGATGTCTCAAAAAAAATCAATAGGTATGGGTTATCAAGGTTGCTAAAAGTAGAAAGCAAAAGGATTAAAGAAGGGGGGAGGTAGGATTATTCATAAAAAAAAGCGGGTTTGGTAATGCATGGGTAGAA
>Ga0209208_10008775_pt1 | contig 13405 bp, 7 predicted proteins | sample S1TSphfallax_3_FD_187694 | JGI IMG/M metagenome (GOLD analysis project Ga0209208, IMG submission 187694) | Host-associated microbial communities from peat moss isolated from Minnesota, USA - S1T2_Fd - Sphagnum fallax MG (SPAdes) (version 2) | ecosystem: Host-associated > Plants > Peat moss >...
GGGGGGGGGGGGGGGGGGGTCAAAACTAATTGAAAACACGAGGAAAGGGGGTCAAAGCCCTTTAAACTTTGCTTGCCAATAAATGAAACCACTATGAAGGGGTCAAAGCTCTTTTAACTTCTTACATAAGAATGGACAATTTTGAAGCATAGAACAAATTGAATAGAAATATACACAATGCAAACAAAGCCCTGAAAATCTAAACAAAATCAAGTCTAGAGTGGTCAAAAACATTGTGAGGGGGGTTGAATTTCCTTCAAACCCTCCTTGTAAAAGAAAAATGGAAAAAACTTGCAAATGAACAACAAAAGGCTTGAAACAAAAAGGACTTACATGAGAAGAAAAACTCTTAAAATGAACAAATGGAATAGCAAGTTGCACGGTGTGATCAAGAAACTTACTTCAACTTTGAATAATGGCAAGACCACCACCATTATTTTGCACAAATCCACAAGCATAAGAACAATATCAACCTTCATAAAAATCAAACAAAAACAAGAATGGGAAATTGGATTTGAGTTAAAGGATTGGGAATTAAGAATGGCCATTTTAGCTTTCAAGCATAGCAAAAAGCTATGTACACCCATTGCATTCTTAGATAGTTAACAATAAGTAGGAATGAAAAAGATGATTTAAGTAATCCCAATTACAAAAGGAGAAAATCTTGGCGATTTGCCACTAAAGGAAATCTTGTCCATTTCAACAATCATTTTGTAATTATAATGCGATTGTTGTCCAAACCTACTACATTTGCGACAATGATATTTGTAATCATATGTGGCCATGAAGTTACAAGTATACATCACTACATGTGTGACTAAATGATGGGTCCAACTAACTATTAGTTGAATATGTAGTTCCATGATATGACTACAAAAGTTTTAGGTCAAAATGTAGATGAAATTTTAGCATATTTCATTCATTTTCTCTTGTTTGTCCACTCATGGATGATAAGTAAGTTGCATGGTGACAACAACCATAATTTTTTTACAACTATGGACAATATAAGTTGCTAACCGTTTCAAATTAACTTACATGGCATTTCCATAAATTTTCAACATAAATATAATTTTATTTCAATGCATGAATTTAAATTAACCATTTATTTTGGCTATATATCACCATAACACTACTTTTTTCACCAATTTGGTTTAAAATTTAATTTTTGTGTTAGCTAAATTAAAAAATAATTAGATTAAATACTTAATTATCAATTAATTAGATAGGCTAGGTAGTATGTAATAAGTAGGATAGGTATTAGTAGGTAGGTAGGTAAGTTAAGCAAGAGGTATTTTATGTTGTGGACGTGTCATAATTTTTTTGTATTAATTGATTACTTAATTAGTTATGTTAAAAATTAATTTATTAAATGTCAGTTAGGTGATTAATGTATTAGGTAGTCTAGGTAGTAACTAGTAGGTATGTAACATAGGTAAGTTATAAGCTAAGTAAGAGGCATTTTGTTTTTGGATATGTCATAGTGTTTTTATATTAATTGATTAATAAATTAGCTATGTTAACAAATAATTTATTAAATGTAGGCTAGGTAATTAATTTATTAGGTAGGTTAGGTAGGAAATAATAGGTATGTAACCTAGGTAGGTTATAATTTAAGTAAGAGGTATTTTGTTTTGCGGATATGTCATAATGTTTTTATATTAATTGATTAATTAATTAGTTATGTTAAACAATTGATTTACTAAATGTAGGTAATTAATTTATTATGTAGGCTAGGTAATAAATAATAAGTATGTAACCTAGGTAAGTTACAAGATAAACAAGAGGTGTTTCATTTTGTGGATATGTCATAGTGTTTTTGTATTAATTGATTAATTAATTAGTTATGTTAAGCAATTAATTTATTAAATGTAGGCTAAATAATTCATTTATTATGTAGGCTAGGTAATAAATAGTAGGTAGTAGGTAGGTAGGTTATAAATCAAGCAAGAGGTATTTTATTTTGTGGATATGTCATACTATTTTTGTATTAATTGATTAATTAATTAGCCATGTTAAACATTAATTTATTGAATGTACACTAGGTAATTAATTTATTAAGTAGGCTAGGTATTATATAGTTGGTATCTAACCTAAGTAATATGTAATGAGTAGGATAGGCATTAGTAGGTAGTAGGTAGGTAGGTTATAAGTTAAGCAAAAGGTATTTTATTTTGTGGATATTTTGTAGTGTTTTATTTTTAATTTTTTAATTAATTAGCTATGTTCAACAAGTAATTTACTAAATGTAGGCTAAGTAATTAATATATCAGGTAGGCTAGGTAGTAGATAATAAATATGTAACCTAGGTGATATTAATAAATAGGACAAGGAATAAATAGTTAATGAAAATAATAAATATTGTTGATATATGATAATGTTTTTCTATGAGACAAAGGATGTGATAGTGTTGTAGTGTTTCCCTTTCATTAAAATTTATCCCATATCCTTTGTTTATAATTTCAAACTTGTAAAGTATATAACTAACTGAAAGAATGGATTAAATTCATAGTGTGCATTATAAACATAGTGCATGTGCCATATGGGATGAGTTATTCAAAAGGCTTGTCCCCAACAAAATAAATAGGATCCTACCTACTTACTTAGCCTATGCTAAGTAGTTTATTCTACCTTAACCTAGCCTAAAATAGGCTGCCTATTATAGTTTAGCCTAGGATAGATTATAATGAATCAATTATAATATTTAATAATTATAAAATTGTAATATTGAATATAATTTATTATATTATTATAATATAATATTTAATTATTATAATTATAATATATCTTTTTTGAACAAATGGAAAATTGCCACATGTTTTATGGGCATTGGTTCTTTAAATTACCACATGGTTAAATCCTAACCACCCATCAATAACACATTTGATAGTAGTGATTATCCCAAATGTATTCACAAATGCAGTCACAATTAAAGTTTCCACATCATATTAAGGAGCATCCATGGCAATGGATGAGAAATTATGGCCTAATCATAAGGTTTATGACTACATTTTTAACTTCATGACCATGTCATGTCTTTTGCAACTAATTACTTTATGGCACTTGTCTTAGGTGACTAAGTTATTTTTAGTCACATGTGTTCATTACAATTACAATTGAATCACAAATTGAATCATTAATTTCAAATTTCTTTAAGTGTGCATTAAAAGAACTTGCCAAAAGTCTAACGAAAAATTGCACTATGGAGCACCACTTTTGGCAATGGCAACAACTCTATCAAAGCAACAAGGCTCCTATTAAAAAAACTTGTAGCTGTCAAGGGCAATTAGAATTAGGGTTTTGGCAAAAAAAGGCAATGAGGTCACACCCTTGCTAGTTACATTGAAAGATTTTCTAGTGATATAGTTACATCCGGTGGATGTACAATAGCAACCTACACATTCATCTAAGAACAATGATGGTGAACTCCATTGTATACATCCAATTGGCCCCATCGCACCACATCAACAAATGTTAAAATCTAGCCACATATCACCAAATAAAAGGTTGGTAAGTGGTCTTTAAGCCATTATCCCCATATTTAGCACCATGTCTAAGGTTCATTGAATAATTAACAAAGGAAGGAGATAATTTTGTATTATATTCAACAAAATAATGAAATTAGTAAGATTAATAACAAGGCTTTGAGTGTTTAAGCTTTTCAAAAATTCAAATGTTCAATTTCTGAAATGACCATTAATAGACTCTTTAAAAGAAAATATGTGTGTACCTTAATACTATTTAGTTTGAATACAAGAAAGCTTTATGTCCATGTGTAGAACAGGCCACATTATCTTGGTTTTGTTTCATGTAAAAGTTTAATGCCACAATTACAAATGAACTAATATGTGTAGCTACAATAAGATTCTATGAGAGAGAAACCAAAAAGGAAGGTGATTTTTAAAAAAAAAATCCCATGGATGGATACATGATTTAAAAAAAAAATTTGGCATTAGAAGTTACACAACACATGGGGAGGCACCTTTTGTAAGTGATGGCCCCTCTCAATCTCAACCTAAACCTAATTTTTAACTAGGAACTTGAAAATGATACCTTGAGAGGTTCATATTGGGATACCCAAATAATACCTGGGGATATTTTTGATACCCACCTTACATTGGTCAAAATAGGATCAATTCAATTTACCATTAAAAAATGGTGAATTTTTGTGTTTCATTCGCCCTTGAAGGCTAATGTATATTTTTGCAAGTTTTAAAAAATCTCATCCCACATTTAGGGTTCTATTGTTGTGTTTTCTTGACTTTACAAAAAAAATCAAATATGAACCCATTTGTTTCATCCACAAAACTTCTTAGTCACTAATTGATTGTACATCTATTGCAAGGCTACATCAAACCAAACTTGTTTGTGTGCACATGAACTTTTTATTTTCATTTCCTTCTCTATGTTGACAAGGATAAGGGGCACAAGGGGGGCATTTGTTGAAATCAAAAATAATTATTTAGTTTTCATTTTCTATAACATTGGTTTTAATGACCTTTGGGTATGCAAATATAATTGCAAATGGTGCAAGATATGGAGTCTTTCCATGCAAAAGCATGTGGGAAGGTTAATGTTTTGTTCCTTTTTTTCCCCAATGATCCATGAAGTGGAATAATTTGGGCAATGGATAAAACTCCAAATGTTTATTATTGACAAAAAAAACTTCATGTCACATTAAAAAAGGAAAATTTTATTTTCTTGAAGAAACATTACACAAAATGACCATGAATATCATAAACTTAAAAACATCCTAGGAAAACCCATTTAACTTTGTCAATAATTGAAATAGTTTTATTGTGGGGATAAAAGTTGTGATTTTGTGCATTACTATATGTTACAACATGGAGTTCAACATGTTCAAAGTGAAAAGGGTTTAATCTTTTGGTTTATTTTTTATTTAATAGACTAGCTAGCATTTTAAATGGTGATTTTCCATCTTCCTCACACACATTCATTCAAATAGTTTGGAAATATTTAAATGTTATAAATTCAATTTAAACTCCTTTCATCAACAATTCTCCTCTTTTTATATTTTGATTGCACCACTAGTAAAATAAGAATGGAATAGTTTTACCATTATGATTGTCGCAACCCTACTTTGGGTGAAGTGGGAGGATGAAACTCCCACTCCCAAAGTTGGGAATTTGGAGTCCTCCGGGACTTTCGAATGTTTAGAGTTCGACAGCAGAGGCCAAAACACCTTGCATTGGGGTGTTCTTGGTTTCATTGGAAAGATCTTGAAGCGTAGATATCGAAAATGGCCTCGCATTGGCCATTTGGACATCTGCAGCTCAAGTTATGGGCAAAAGAAAGGCCGGGAGTCAAACTGCCAATTTGACTCCCGACCACTAAAAGTCGGGAATCGACCTCTTCCCGACCTCCGAATTGAGAGTGCAACACGGCATTGGAAAGATCTCGACGAGGGCTACAACTTTGGTTTAGACCTTGTCACGATCAGACTCTGCAGTCGGGAGTTACAAGCTTCCAAAGTCCCGGGACTCCAACCGGGACAGTTTCAGGACAATTTCGGGACTCCAACTTGGGAGTCCCGGGAAAAAGAGCCATTTGGATGTAGCCCCCGCAGAGAGTTGTAGAGAATACTATATGGGGGAAAGTGGCGGCTTCCCTCGAGTCCGGGCCGTGGTGAGTCTTGTGTGTCGAAGTGCCCGTGGCTTGTCCCAACACCCAAGGGTGTCCCGAATGTGAACTAACCCTCTTGTGGTTGGTTCTTGGATGCAAATTCAAGCTTGATCTCCTAGTCCTTCTTCCTAGTCTAATCCCGGGACTTCTAGCACGCCCCTCTACCCCTCTATAGTGTTGGAAGTTGGGAGTGCCTTTCAAGTCCCAACTTTCCGCAACTCTACATAGTTGAACCCTCAAGTGGGTTCAACCCGGGACATGGGAGTGCGTCAAGAATGGAATGGTTTTACCATTATGATGGTGTAATTATAGTGATAGAAGTTGAAATAATTTAGTTCGTAGAACATATTTCTACAAGGAGGGGGTGTAGCTCAAATGGAAAAATGAGTTGGTATACTAGAATGTCTAGAACAAATGGAAGAGCTATGACATCAATGATGGTGGAGAGTGTAGTGACATTCAATTTTCCAATGCTTCAATTGCACCTATTGTTTTCAACTTGCACAAAGATGCCTTAATCCCATCCCCCTTTTTTTTTTCAAAAACATTCTTTTTTTTAACATCTAGGCAAGTTTAATTAGTTTCCACAAGTCTTAATCCAAGCTCTTGTTTTAAAATGGGTAATGAGAAGGTGGAAATTGTCCAAAAGAAAGGAAATCACAAAAGTGCAACCTGAACACATATCAAATCTTCAATCGAAGGCATCTAGTTCCACCAAGCCATGAACACCTTTTGAAAATAAGACAATTCAAATGTTTAAAAAGGCAAACATGCAAAATCTTGTTTGAACAAGACCTCCCAATGACTTTGCAACATAACTACACTATGAAACACACATCAGCAACCGTCACCATAACTATGACTAAAGAAGACCACAATATTTTTGAATATTTTTAACAAGCAACAATGAAGGTCACAAGTTTAGGCCAAATGCAAGGTACAAATCTAGGCCTTAAAGCTCTACAAGCTTGGGCATGTGACAACTTACATGAATCTTTTCACAACTTTGCTTAAGTAGGAAATGGTTTATTCAAATCAACATTTTTCACTAAAATAAGCAATAAACATGCCTTTAAAAATTATTTCACCAAGGAAGAATGAATTGCGCAACTACAATACCCATTGTGGGTTCAATTCTTAATATTGAACTAGTATTTGAAGAATGAAACCTATTTCCACATCATAGTGGGAAAGATTGGCAAGGTTTTTTGAGAGGAATTATTAGACACCTATGCATCAAAGACAATGATCCTATGGGTTAAACTATTAGTAGGGGATATAAAAAACCTAATTCCAAAATAATTCATCGAAGGAAATAATTTTAAGGAAAACTTATAACACAAGTTTTTTTTCAATGGTTTGCCCAACCAATGCAACCATTGTTGTGCATTGGGACATTTAACTAAAGCTTGTAAAATGAAAAAAAACATAACAAAACTATGAGAATAAAACAAATCCCCTTCAATTTCACCTTTTTAAGAAAAAATGTGCCCCAATTTTTAAACATGTAGAACAAGCAAAACCTTCCAATTTTAAACAATTTTGGTATTTTACCTTCCAATAATAGTAGTAAAGATCATAATTAACCCTTGAAGGCATTCTTAAAAATTCTTGATGGCCCAAAGTAATTAGGCTTCAAAAGAGTCATGAACCACCAAAAGAAGTTGTGGAGTAACATGAGCTTATGATCTTTAAAGCTTAAGAGGAAAGCAAAAAGAAACAAAAAAACCCAAAATCTTGAAAGATAACAACTATGGTAGAAGAATTAAAGAAAAAACATAAGGATCCAAAATGGAACAACATCACAACAAATCAAAACATTTGAATAGCCTTTCAAATTTATTGCGAACTTCAAAACCAAGGGTGCAAGTTGAGAACTTGTCGAAGGTAGTTGCAACTAAGGAATTGGATGGCAACCCTTAACTATAGGAGGATTTCTTTTGCATATCATTTGTGTATAATGTAGTGCATAATTTTGTTTAATCCAAGATACATAAATAAAAAGCTTCAAAACTTTTCAATACATATGTAAATTCTATCAAACTTGATAGATAAGTCACTTTATAACCTTTTTCCTATTGTTGTTTTCTTCATCTACCATATTAATTCAACAATTCAATGTGATTGTACATTAAATCTGACATCAATCACATGTTTAGGAGTTTTCATTGTTTCAATGCCTCTTCTATTACCACTTTCAATGTATGTGGAGGGATCCAAAAGTCTCTTGCTTTTCCCAAAATAACAATAATTTCAATGTGCAATTCATGGTGATTTGTAGAACTTGTCAACAGTATAATGCATGCACTTGTAAGTGGTTTGGAATGGGAATGCATAGAGTTTGAAGGCTAGAACCTCAAGTTTGCATTTCACATTTGTTCTTCAATCTTCAAGCTTTGTATGTTGAAGTTTTTGATGTGGTACAAAATTGGACCCCTAGTAATGCATAGAGTTTGAAGGTTGAAATCTCAATTGCATTTCATTTGTTTTTTCAACATTCAAACTTTCTACACTATGTATTGAATTATTTTTTCGGGTACAATAGCTTCTTGGCTCTCAAATTGACCACACTGATGAATGGGTAGAATGAAAAATTTACTTATCATGATTCATGAGGTTGTAAATCGACTTTCAAGAATTTACAATCAAATTTTCTCTTGTACATCTAGAAGGCACATTATCAAGCAAAACATTTCCTCTACAAAAGGGATAGGTGTATTGATTATCAAAACACCCATCTCTTTTTTTCCACAATGTTCACAATGTGTCAAAAGAGAAAATGGAGAAAAATAATTATACCAGTGCTTAATGTTTGGTAAATTTTGTTTGAGCATTCAAACATGTAAGTATGCAAAATTGTTGTACAAGATAATAACATCCACATCCGTAATTTATAACGAGCATTATTTGCAATTTATGGAAAAAAATTGGTGTATGAAAGTTCTAGTTCAAGATCATGAGTGATTGACCTCAATGGCCAAAACAATTCCAGGGATGTTCTCATCTCTGGTTCGTGCAAGGCTACTTTGCCACAAAGTTTCAGAGGAGTCAGAACAGGAGAGGTCATTAATACAATCTGAACTTCTTGTTGTTGCAGATGTGTTGTTGTTGATGCATGGTGTTGTGACACTGGTGACGATGATGGCAGTATTCACATACTCTCGTAGAACTACCAACACCTTGTCTTTGACAGTCCAGACATGGACCCATGAAGACCTTGCAGTGGAAGAAGAATTAAGAGAATCTACTGTTGTTGCTGCTGATGGTAGCTCCCGCATTAGTAAGCCATGGCCTTCCACAAACACCCGATTCCCAATCACCCAGAAATCAGTGGGAATGAAACTAAAAGTGTGGAACCTTGTGATACCTGTGAGAAGAAACTTCATGTGTTGATGGCCATAAGGCCCATGGTACCACCAATCCAGTTCGGGAGCAAGCAAAGCTTGGATGGTGGTTACATCCTCATCTCTAATGGCATCATACAGCCTCTTCACTAGATTCACCAACAATTGCTTATCATTATCATTGTTGGATTGTAGTAATTCTGATACTCTTCTACCACTGATGCTGCTGCTGCTGCTGCTTCTTGTTTGATGATCAGCCTGCTGCAGGTGTGTGTTTTCACTTCCAGGATTTGGCTCAAGGCCTTCATCAGGATCCAGTATTGAATTTTGTGAAGAACCAAATTTTGTGAAGGAAGCTCTATTATGAATGACAACCCTAGAACTGCAAATCTAATGTGGGCTGTGTCTTCTGCCCTGCCATGTCCTCTACCACTAGGCCTGTCAACTTGGGGTAACTTATTGTGAACAACTTGTCAATTGCATTTGCTGTTGTGTTCCTCAAAAACAAAATTGCAAATCTGTGAATTAGAGAAATGAACCCAATCAATGTCTGTTGTTGAGTTCCAAAAACACATTGTGATTTAGAGAAATGAACCCAATCAATGAGGTAAGTTGCAAACAACTTGTCAATTGGGTCTACTGTTGTATTTCCCCCAAAAAATTTGCAAAGTTGTGAATTGAGAGAAACAAACCCAATCGATGTCTATTGTTGTGTTCCCCAAAAAGAATTGCAAATTTGTGAATAACAGAAATGAACCCAATCAATGTGGTAAATTCCTTTGCATATTTTGTGTCAAGTTTTTACATCCTCAAGATCAAAGTTTGATGTAAAGTTTTACGATCCGAGGTGAATGAGTCTCATGGTTGCATAGAGGGGAGGATGAAGAAGAGGAGGATGGTGTCCTGGAAGAAGAAGAAGAAGAAGAGGAGCCACAATAGAAGAAATTTTGTGTGTTTTGTAGTTTTGAGTTCAAGAGGGCCGGGGGGGGGGTAAGGGGAAAGTGAAGCGTCACCCATGCATAGCTCTTGAAACGCTTGATTCACACTTCACATTCACTCCATGGTCACTCCACGGGGAAGCGGGGCCAGCAGGCTCTGGTAGCTAAGCTAGGGTTTTGTTGGCTCGGGCCTTGAGCATAGAGACATTGTGATGCACACATAAATGGGCCAAAGTTTGGTATTCCTACATTCTAAGGTCATGTGGAGTCCATTATTACATAAATATTTCCAGTAGAATTCAAGTCTCCACTTGGGCTTGACCATGCTAACCAACATTTATTGGCCTTGCCTACCATGGCAAGGATATTGTGTTCAGATTCATTATAGAGTATAGTAGCTCAATGGATTTTGGCCCCTATGTAATAGGTCTATTTTTATTTCTAATTTAGCATGTTGAATATTTATCATCCTTATAGATTGCCAGGGGCATAGCCATTAGGTGACAAGACTGCTTTGTTTTTTCTTGTTGGCAAAATTTTGCATCTGGCTACCAAAGAAAAAAGCCAAGTGCTATTCGTCAGAGAAAGGAGTTTTTTGGGGCGGAAAAAATGGCCCAAAGTCCCTAGGAGGAATTTTTTTTTGTTTGAAAACTCCAAATCTAGCCAAATAAGTTAAGTATGTCAACCAAAATTTAGCACAATTTTTAATTTTTTTGTTTACTTTTGTCTCTGACCTATAGACATATTTGGCTAAATCATCTTGTGGATGATGGCCAGACCAACTACCTCACATAACAATTAAAAAAAACTCTACTGGTAGCCAAGTGGGTGTGAGAAGAACATTTTAGGTATGTGTCTTTGGTCCCAAACAAAGGAAAAGTCAATGATATATTCCAATTTTGAGCTCTTATCTAATTAAAAAAATAGTTTCCTAATTAGGATAACCTTGAAATTTTAAAAATAAATATTCTGTCAAATATTCCTTTAAAAAATAATTTAATTTAGTTTTGAAGAAAAAAAAAGCTTTTGCAAATATTCTTTCTACAGCTTTTGACACACTTTCCAACAAACTTGTCCCCAATTGATGCTAAATAAGTAGCACATATAGTGCTTAGGTGCCACTTATTTAGAGTGAATTTTAATATCCATGATTCCTAAGGGTTGTCCCTATGTTTAACAAACAAATTTATTGAATCCAAGTTATGGAATTTACCTTTAACAATTTTCCCATTGGGTTGAAGTTGCATGGGACTTGGACCATCTTCGCCAATTTATATGGTTGGTTTTGTGTGTACTATGGCACCAACAAGTTTTGCTTAGATTTACCAAACTTAATTTGGTCAAGGCCAAATTTCATTTTACTGTGGTTAACATAATATTTAGTGAGAAATAGTTTAGCCTAACCCATTTGAAGTTCAACATACTAAATTGGAAAAAGAAAAATAAATGGTGGTGTTCACATGGTGAAGCTCAAGTGGATCCTAAAGTTATGCTGGAAATGCACTTGAGCCTAGAATGCAGGGATACCAATCTTTGACACATCTATGGGTACATCACAATGCCTCTACCCCTGAAGAGCAGAGCCAACAAAGTTGAAAATTAGAGATAATTTCACCCCAAAGTTAAAAGTTTGGCAAAAGGATGAAACTAGGTTGCTATTTTAGGTCATCATCCATTTCGTCGGATGTAACCCTATGAACACATCAATTGTAGTCAGATTGTTCTATGGTAAGCTATCAAGTTGTGATTGCTTTTTGTGTTTTTTTATTGGCGAAGTTTTTGTCAAAACAAATTTTAAAAAAAGTGATTTTGGAGTTTTCAATTGCTATAAGTGAGGGGTTGGGGAAAAAAATAATTAAATTAAATCACAAGATCTGTATACTTGGTTTTCAGTGTGTAGCTAAAATATAGAAGGTTGATTGAAGGTTTTTTAAATTTCAAATTTGGTTTATAGCCAAATTTGGCTAAATATTCCTAGGGATGATCGCCACTTTTTCTACATCTTCCTATGGATGATAGCCAATTTGGCTATGAACAAAAATTCCTAAAAAAAAAAAACACTGGATTGTTTTGTCAACATGGGAAATGATGGTGTAGTTTCATCATGCTATGCATGCACACATAAACATGGCCATGAAGATAAGTTTCCCAAATGCTTAAGATGACACAATTGCTTGCCAAAGGTCAGGTAGACGCGTCAAAACCCTAACCACGAAAGTGTTAAAAAATGATTTCTAACAACATTAAATGGTTGGGTCGGTTCATATTTCCCTTGATTCTTTCTTTAAACTTTGTTTGAACAAACGAAAGAGATTCGACTCTTTGGGTGGCAAAAAGACATTCTTGCCAAGTGTTGGTTATTTGTATGATCCGTTGGTCCTCCCAAGTGCGTTTCATTTGCCCGCTTTAAGAATCAATACCATAGTTACTCCCCACCCATACCCCCAAAATGAGGCGATTCCTTGCGCAAGAGCTGAAAAAGTACGGCCATTACTTACCATTGGCCCAAACTGATGGCCACTCGGGAAGTCACTTGGACAGAGGATGGTTTGTAGCACAATGGGGGTCACAGTGAACCAGCACCCACCAATGCATCATGAAGGATAGATGATAAGTGGTCAGGAAACAGTTTTCTGTTATGTTTCAGTTAACCCTAGCTAACCATGGTGACTAGCACAGTTTGCTTTTTTTTTAAAAACTACCTACCTACTAGCAACCCACAAGCAGGTTGTTAGTAGGTAGGTAGTAAAAGAGGCCTTGATCGTTGTATAAACCATCTACTTACCCTAGGTAGTTACCTATTTCTCTACCTATCTACCTATATATGAGACCTATTTCTTACAGCATTGGTTAACCAAGGTGAAACCAAATATTAACTCAGTTGAGGTTCATCCACAACTGAGTAATAATAATAGGCATCCAGTGGATGGTGCGTTGGTGGGTGCTGGTTCATTGTGGCCGCACAATGGGTGCATGCGCTTGAGAATCTCAAGATCTCTCAATTATAGGCACCTTTCTTATCTCAGCCTACTACCCCCATAGTCCCCCCTCCATTGGCAATAGTTTGCAAAAGAAGAACATATAGAAGATATTACATATAGTAAAGGACGTCGGGATGAAATGATCCTTTCCATCCGTCCGTCCCGTCGTCCATCCGTCCAGTCCATCCATCCGTCAAGAAGATAAAGAAGAAAATGAGGTCACAGCTGTGGCTGCTGTGACACGATGATGAGGCGGTTATAGAGAATCAGAGAAGAGGCGTGGCGGGCGGAGGGGAGGAGGCCATCCAGCTGGGTTTTGGGGTTTGCAGGCAGGCTGAAGCTAAAAACTAATTTTAAAAAACTAAAAATTGTTGAAAAAAAATGAGAAACAAAAGAAGAAATCTTTTTAAAACAACACAAGAAATTTCAAATTAAAAGAGAAGAAGACAAGTTATTAATAAATAAATAAAATGAAACAAAGTTGTAACAAAAAAGTAAAAAA
>Ga0209208_10008776_pt1 | contig 13403 bp, 8 predicted proteins | sample S1TSphfallax_3_FD_187694 | JGI IMG/M metagenome (GOLD analysis project Ga0209208, IMG submission 187694) | Host-associated microbial communities from peat moss isolated from Minnesota, USA - S1T2_Fd - Sphagnum fallax MG (SPAdes) (version 2) | ecosystem: Host-associated > Plants > Peat moss >...
GAAGGAACATGCATATGTATGAAGAGTGATTTTGTTGTATGAGGAAAACAAAAGAGCTTGGCTTAGTGAATACAAACATTGGTGTTGTGGTGAAGTTCAATAACATAAATAGGAATGAACTATGCAGTATTGATAAGCTCATTTGTTTGTAATGTACATGTGAGTACAAAAAAATGAAGGAGTTTCCTTGGGTCGATGATGTGACTATGCAAAAAACATAAAAATGTGTCTATAGCAATACTAGGAAATTTTTTCATACACCCATGGAAAATATCCCAGGCTGGTCCCACTTTATTTTTCAGCGCATGAGAATTGAGAACCTTTTCCTTTGTAAAGAAATGAGATTTTTCCCCTCTTTTCCAAGCTGACAGGGATCTTGCAAGCCTGTGTAAAATACTTTGCCGGCATCCTCAGTATGAATTTCATATGTTGTAAGGTGAAGTGAACCCAAGAAAAATCTTCTTTTTTTTTTTTCGCAAACCGAAGACACCTGTAAGGTTGGCATGAAATTTATTAAAGTGCAAGGCCCATTACCCATAGAGTTATCCATAAAGTCTGGCAATTAGGGGGCGAGAATGGTCAGTTTTGCATAATAGGATAATGGCATAACTGGGAATGAAAATTTCGCATGCGAAATAACTGGGAGCCAAACTAGATTTTTCACCAATTTTGGTGGTAAACTGAGTTTCATGCTATCTTTCCTTTTCCTGAGCGCCTCCACTGCTGCTACATATATTTTCACTGCTCCTACTCTTGAACCTTGTGCATTAAACGCTGAAACTCAACATTTCATACTGAGATTTAATAAAATTTCCTTACTTTGCATATACCACTGAAAGAGGGGATAGGGGGTGAATGCAGCCCTCAAGACATTGTGAAGACAGGGTGACTTTATGGATAACTCTAATACATGTAAAAAATCACATGGTGAGATTTTGATTGGAACTACTTAAGTCTTATCTTGGAAAATCTGTGATTATTTGTTTTTTGACATGATATCCTGTAGAACTTGTACAAAGTTCATAAGTCAACTCTTGATTAAACTAATCCTCAAGATTACCATGGCAAAAAGAGTTGTTCATGACCATACCATGTTTGTAAGGTGTACCTAGGCAATTGGTTGCTCATTGGACACAAACCAAATATAAATTGAACCCACTATAAATGAAAAAAATAAAATAAATCACTGATCAGATTAACCCAAACTATGGGTATTTATGACAATTTGTAGATATGCCATATGACTTGGTTAGATCAAATCATCTAAATAATTATATGAATTATAATTATATGAATTGAGTCCTGGTATGTATGCTGGAGAGTAAATCTAGTAACCTGATTTTTATTTTTATTTTTTGAACAACTAGCACGAGCCCATTGCATTACAAAGATGGAACCATAACAAACCCAAAGCTGGGGGATGGAGCCAGACAACCCAACAAGGGCTTGTCAGCTGATTTTTTATGTGTTAGTCTTTGGGGTTAAGATTTAGTGTACATTGCATGGCATGGATCTGGTGTATTTTTCCCTTTGCCATCTCAAGAAATAAGTCATCCTCTATCGAATTCAGAGGCATAATATTTAATTCTTTTAATGTTTTCAACCCCAAAATAAAAGTTACCTCTCCTATTCATTAGATGGGCTGCATTCCAAATTCTGTTTTTTCAGCAGTGGGCCATTTTGATTGGCCCATTACCCACCCAAAAACAAAGAGTGAAACTTGGATAGTTCCTTGTGGAAACAATTCTTATGTCAGGGCAGAGTGTCTTCCTTTTTGTCTTGGGTCTATAGTGAGAAGGGAAAAGCTTTGGGCAAAGGATATGGGATAAAATGAGGTGCAATTGGGAACACCCTTCAAGAACACATTGAGAACTTGGGAAACTCAGATGCCCTACTGCCTGGGCATTATCCTAGACGATATGGGATAAAATGAGGTGCAATTGGGAACACCCTTCAAGAACACATTGAGAACTTGGGAAACTCAGATGCCCTACTGCCTGGGCATTATCCTAGACAAAATATCTGGTTTCAGATATTAACGTTATTCGTAAAGTCAGGCTATTAGGGGGTGAGAATGGTTAGTTTCGGCATAATAGGGCATCAAATGTGTAACTGGGAATGAAATTTTACAAAATGAAATAACTGGGACCCAAACTAATTTTTAGGAAATCCTCATAACCATAAAAATCTGAGCCTGGAAATTCCTGGATTAAATTTTTGAGACCAAAATAATAGTGATAAAATTAGAAATTTTGGTTTTCTAAAAAACTTAGTTCTTCTCCCCAGAACAAGAAACTTGCTTCAAACCAAATTTGAGGCACCACTTTTTGTTTTGTTTTCTTGGGTCAATCATGTTGAGTATTCCAACAGTGTCAATCTTTTTTTGAGAAAATAAACAATTTCTCCACAAATGGCAGTCTTGGCCTCTCTTACTTAGAAAGTATTTTTCAAATACACCAGTGTTAGATGATTTTGGTGTAACTAATAGTTTCATTAGCAAAATACTTAAAATGTCTCTGTAATGAGAGAGGCTTAGTATATGCACCCATAACAACTGAAAAATTCAAATATGTTGACATCTGTTTGAATGATTATGCCACTGTTTTGTTCATGCTGAAAAAACCATAGTAGGTTGGGCAATGTTGGTGCTCTTCAACTTGTCACATGTCACTTGATGACAATTCATAATCTTCCATACAAGAAGATTAAGTTCTGAAATTTTCTCCAGTCAAAGATTGTGTTGAATTATCTTACAAAGTAAAAGATGAGGTTGAGCCAACCAGGAATGAGGAATGTGCAAAAAGAAGCTATTTCGTAGGAGGTGTGAAAATGGCAAAAGGCAACAAGATATGTGATATAACTGGGAGCTAATATCCAATCAGTTGCTGCCACATAATTGACTATGAGATTTGGGGGTTCTAGGAGGGAAAACAGCAGTGTTGGCCAGTTCCCTGTTTGTAGGGGGGGGGCCCTTGTTCTGGTTCTGGTTCTTGGTTAAGTAACTGGTTGTTCCAAGTAATCTTCAGTTCTGAATTCAATATTCAAAATATCAAATTGGACAATGCAAAAAGAAAAAAAAAAACATGATTAAATTTTTTTTTATGTCAAGTGTGAAGTGATGAAGATGATGTGAAAGTGTTCACTAATTACCTTATAGTAATCACATCAACAAAGTACACCTTGAATGCAATAGAATCTGCTTACAACAACCTGTTGAATAAACCTTGAGGATCACAAATATCTCACAAAGGTTCAAACATTTTAGCTCGCCTGAATAGGATACCCAATACATTGTCACAAAGGGAGTCTGTTAAATGCCACAAGAACTGAAGAAAATCAACACAGAACTTCTTTGTTACAGTCCCCAAAATATTTTTTATATTGCTCAGAGCTTGCTCTTCCAAGTTCAGACACTGTTAATCTTCCACATTTCTGATTGATAATGAGCTATCTAGAGAATCAACTTCCCCTCAAGCAGCCAATGGTCAAAAGGATTTGCAAAAATGTTAGCCATTACTGCTTGTTCTGCCTTTGTAAGCTCAAAAACTGTTCGTTCCTGTCATGATTCTATAGAACTCCTCTTCATTGATTGCACCATCCCCTGATCACAGAACAAGAAGATTGGATAAGTCTGAATTGAAATTGGCATACTTAACACATAGTGTATTGACATTGAATCCAAGCATATAATATAGGCCACAAACTGAGCCAGAAGTTTCAAGATACCACCTGCTCAGAAAAGATTACCTTTGGCAACTATGTGCTTGTCTATATGTGCTGATACTGCATAATATTGCAAATTCTTCTACTTGACAAATGCTGGTGATGCAAAAAACATGTGGAAGACTAAGTGAGCCTGCAAGTTCTGCTGAATGTGCACTAGACATACCACAATGAGGAAAATAACAGAAATTTTACCATCAAAATCAGCTTCATTTATCATTGCATGCAGTTCTTCATCTGATAGGTTCTCACCCAACTCATTTGCAACTTGTTTTAGATTGCTGAATGATATCTTTCCCTATTATTACATAACCAAAATTCCACATGAAAAATTGCAGGATTTCAATCAAGGATAATTACAATCTGAACTCTATCATCTGACACCATCATAATCTTTGTCACACAATCTTCAATTCACAAATTCAGTTATATGGGCATTGTTACACATGATCATGACATGATCAGCCTAGACAAGTTGTTTCCAAGCAATCATGTTGAAACTCCATGCACCACTGAACATCAATCCATGGAAACTCACAGTTCCATCATGATCAAACAACTGAAATGCTTTCATGATCTCCTCCATGGTGCCACGCTCCCCAAATTTTTCTTTCATCATTTCAAAAAATGCAGGGTAGCCAATTATCCTCCTCCCATCTCTGTCAATCTTGTTCAACATCTTTTTTATTTCCTGTTCATTCAGTCCAATCATCGAAAATGTCGAAAATGACATGTGCATCCACCAAGACTGGAAGCAGACGATTATCCAGGCAAGAAGGCAACAACTAAAGAAAATTCATCTTGTCCTCAACAACAGCTCAATTATAGTAACAGTGCACCAGGAAACTCCTGAATGAAAATGCAACCCAAAAACCTTATATAATGTAATTTGATATCCATGAGCCATTGCCCAAGCCTAAGTGTGCAAACTTGTTGAACCTTTACCGATAAGTCTGCAATCTAGGCAACAGATCCTGAAGAAGCCCATCAAATCAGAGACTTCCCATCCAAAATTATTTAGAAGAAACCAACCTCTTTCTTTGGTTCAAATCCAAGAGCCCTGCCACATAAAAGTGCCAATGACAATCAGCTAAGTTTATGAAAAACACATGAAGAATTCAAAATTGCATTGCCATAAAAAAAAATTCCTACAACAATCTGCATTTCTTCTACTAGCTTGAGACCAAAACTATGAAACAACATACAAAACCAAAAAGCATGCCGAGCACACCTCATTGCGAATTTCAGCTCCTTTGCATCAATGGTTCCTGCAGAAAATTATGGTGTGAAAAAAAACTAGCGTCAGAACTATCTATATCATTCAATATAACAGAGTTTACAACAAAAACGTTCTTCACCAAATCGCATTAGAATTTAGGTGATTGAATTTCGACCAAAGTATATTATTATACCACAGCCTTGAATGTCAAACAACTCAAATGCTTCACGAATTTCTTGCTCTTGTAGTTTTGTAAGTCCGTGACAAGTCAAAGTTTTGTTCCTACGTCGCCTGGTTCCTTTCTGGCAATCCTATTCTTCCACAAAACAAACACCCATGATCAATGCACACATGACTTGGGTATCGAAGAGATTAGAGGAATCTTGCCTGAAGAGATTAGAGAAATTGCCTGACCCCATTCCCTGCCTGATTTTTTTCTGCAGGTGTTTTCTTGAAAGAGACGGTACTATGAATCACCTCCATAGCAAGCTGTATATATGCGCATATTTACGTTTAGGGTTTTGTTCTGAGCATTGAAGAGAAGAAGAAAGATGGCAATCCTCATCATCACCAGAAATTTCCTGTGGAAAAAAGCTCTAGACCATTTGCACTTTGAACTCTGGAGAAGATGAAGGACAGGATGGGTACCTTCAATCCTGCAGAGGACGATGGTCCGTCCTTGCACAATGGGGTAGGAGTTGGGGTAGCTGGACTTGTTGTTGTACATTTGGGTCGAGCTGCTGGAAGTTGTTGCGGTTGTTCAGTAGGCACAAAATTCAACTCACCACCACAAACACACATCACTCTGACACAGCCGTCGTGCGCCCCGCATTTTACTTTGGTACAAGGTATCGGCTGACACACATGACTCCCCCCATGTGCGGCGGAGGAGTCTCGAGTTGGGGATATTTTTCTGGCGGCTGATGGGGGGGGGCTGATGTCTGCACTCCGATCTTTAGACGAAGAAGAACAGGTAGTTGGACTACTACTCCCACCATCTTCTGCACTGTCTGTGTATCTCCTACGATGTGGCGATCGTTGACAAACGCACTCAAGGCCGGCAACGTGCGCCTTGGCATTCTACTAGTTGTTGTTGTTCAAAGAGAGCAAGCCAAAATTCATTAGCGTCAATAGAGTATATGATCGTCCTTAGAAGAAGAAGCTGGAGAAAGAACCACAGATTCAAACGTATAGCTTGAACATGAGCTTGAATTTTGCACTCAAACAAAAAAAAAGACTCGAACAAAAAAGACCGAACTTTGGAAAGAAAAGAGAGACACCCAATTCCTGATTCGGCCGAGTACCCCCACTTCGATTCGATTCAGTGAATTTTCTTCGCGAAATTTCGCACAAATATAAGGGTGCTTGCGACAAATAAAAGGGGGCTTGCGACAAGTACAAAGGCTTTTTTTGGGAAAAAATGGCCCCGTGTCGCAACATTATGAGGAAAACCTTTTTGAAGTCGCCATATTTAGACAGTAGGTTGTAGCATGTCGCCACACTATAGCATAAAACCTAAACTTTTCTACTGGCCGATCTGATGTGTAGCCAAATCTGGCCAAGTCCTCTTGTGGATGAATGCCAACCCACCTACCTCCCAAATTTGGGGAAGAAAAAACCAGTGCTTCGATTGCAAGCAAGGAAAGCATGGAGCCATTGAGGAACGCATAAGAGAAGACGAGGCACCCAGAAAATCCGTGAGGGATTCGAATGCATTATGTAGTGTTGGAAACAATGAATGTAATGCCAGGAAAAAAAAAGGGTCATAAAACAACGTACATATACCATGATTCACAAGCATCCGAATGCGTAGACGCGGAAGAAGTGCGAGGAAGAACTCCCCACGCATGCAAGAAGCAACGAGCAAGGCCCAAGAATAATTATATGGAACCACCACAAATAAAGAGTTGAATAATTTGCAGGAAATTTGCTTCTAACTACGCAAGACGTACATTGTGGCATGTTGGTGGTGGCGGTGGTGTAAGTAGTAGTATAAATGTGATGGATTTATCGTGAGTTGTGAAAGCAAATTCTCGGTGCGCGAAATTAAGTTAAGGAGAGACTGGATTGAAAGGGAAGAAGCAGCGAAATGGAGAGAGAGAGAGAGAGAATTTTGTTCTGCACACACAAAGGTCACAGAGACACACACTATCTGAAGAAAACAAGCGATGTGGTTGGAGTCCGCAACCGCTAAGCTAGCGACTCCGAAATTGCGCCTTTTTTGAACTTCAAATTTCGCTTTTGGCTGTGATGCCACAAGATGGGAATAGGAAGCGGGGTTTGCGTACGAAGAGGCGCAGATGGAAATGGGAGTGTTGCAAACGAGTTTTCTCCTTCTCCAATCAGAAATACCTTTGTAATCCCATTTCCTAGATGGTTTTCTCCTAAATGCCAATGGGGTTATTTTGCTCTACGTTTTCGCCTCGGTGGCATCAGTGGTGGCTTGTGGCTTGTGGGTTCCACTCTGGTTTTTCTTCAATTCATCAACATTAACTGTAGTAGCACTGTAGCCTACTGTAATAGGAAAGGGGGAGACAGAGCTTCTGTTGTAGAACAGGAATTAGTAGACCACAATATTGATCTCACCGTGTTCCAGCCTCCGGGGTACCTGTTCCATAATGCGTAATGCATGGGCAGAAATTTTCTAGAGTATCTCCAGGGTATGTTATAAAATGGAATTTTACCTTAGCAAAACACCTTGCCTTTTTTTTCTTTCCTTCGATACACACTACCCACCAGATATCACAGAAAAATTGAATTATTTAGGGCAATGCTTTGTGTCTGTTAACACCAATGTGGGGCGGGTATTTGAATCTCTGTAGGTTATTTTTCAGTTCTTAGCCTGAACATATGCATATATGACAATCAAGGGTTATTTTTTCAAAAGCCCGGACCCACCTCCTACTCTGGAATTTTTTTAAGTTACTACCCGCCCCCAGCTTATAATTAGTCATTTATAAAATTAGATGTATGTAAGTGAACTCGACTCACAGGGAAATAAAGGTCTGGGTTATTTTTCAAAAACTTGGACTCGCAACCTTTCGATACTTGAAGGAGTCAAATTTAGGTTTAGGGTTAGGTTTTGTTTTCAATACATGCTTGTAGGTTGTTTTTGTCTTGTTCTCTCCTCTCCTTTTCTCTTATCTCTTTTTCACAACTACCACATTTCACTTTTGCAACATTGACAATGCACCATCGAATTTCACAATGACGGTACATCAATGCAACAAGGAGATGAATCAAACATTAAGGGAACACAGATCACCACACATATGCCACTGAACTAGAAGAAGGTATGTTGTTTGTTGTTTTCAATGTTTTTTTTTGTTTTTTCTTTTGCACCAACTTGTGATTATGCTTGGAGGTGCATTTTTTCTTTTGTGAAGTAATGAAGGAGGTGAGCTCCATTGTATGTCATTTGTCATTTTTTTTTCAAGTCATGTTCTCTTGTCATGCCAATGCCATTGATTGTTTTTTCTAAAGTCACAAACTTTTGGTGCAAATGTTTCATTGCTTGGCACCTTTCCCCAATTCTTAAACTTCTACTACATTTGCTCCCTCATTGTCACCTTCCCATGTTTTGAGTTATGAGTTTTGATTTTGAAGACTAATTTCTTCTCATGGAGCCAAAATTATCACGAATCTTTTCTTTGCACCTCACCTTGAGCTTTCTTTTTATAGTTCATGCCCATGAAATCCCATGGGTGCGAGGATATCTTCAAAAAAAAACTTATGTTATGTTCCCATTATGAAATTACAATCCTCTAAACCTCAAACTCCATAATATTATCTACCAAACATCTCACTGTTCATTGTCAAATTGGTTGCTGCAAATTTCAATATTTAAAGTAATGTGAACTTTGATACGTGTTTTTTATTCCTTTATCAATTGTTGTTACTAAACCTTTCAATAACAATTAGGTGATGGTTTCCTTTTCAATTCGTGTCATGAATGTTCATGGTTTTAATTTCACTAATGAAATCCTTCCAACATTTGCAAGATATGACAAAAACTATAGTCTTGATGATGTGCAACCCACGCATGTCACAAGCACAAAAACAACCAAATATACAAGATTTCCCAAACCAAATTGAGAACAAGGATAAGCTTAATACCAAATCCAAATTGTGAAACAAAAAAACAAAAACAAAAACATGACAAGTGCAAAACAAAAATTCAACAAGATTTTATTGCAAAAATGAAATAAGAATAGAACAAAGTTGTGACAAGAAAATATACCCAAGACTAATGTTGAACATATTAAAGGTAATTAGGAATTCTACTTTTATTTATACCTTTTGGGCACCTAGTTCAAATAAGTTTTTCAAAAAAACTTCCAATCTACATGTCATTAATGTTCGCCCATGTGCACTCATATGTGAACTATGAATGAACTAAAATTCAATTGAAAGTGAACTAAAATTCAACTAAAAGTGAACTTAAACTTAACCAAAAATGAACTAAAAGTTAACTAAAAATGAACAAACAACTAATTAAAAATGAACTAAGGATTAACCAAAAGTGAATTCAAAGCAAATTATGAATTAACTACAATTGAATCGAAAGTTAATTAGAAATGAACTAGGACTTAACTAAAAGTTAACTTGAATTGAAATGAATTAAGGCGAATTTAAACGTAACTGAAAGTTAATTAAAAATGAACTATAACTAAATTAAGAATTATGTACAAGTTCATTACAAGTCATGGATGAACATTTAAAGGAATGAACCTCATAACATTGGTATCCATAACATCACCTCACCTTTTAATGACGAGTTCCATGGGGAGCAGACTTGGGCTTGTTTGGATAATGTTGATGAAACTTGTTAACATTTTCCTTAGCATTTTATAGGTTCTTGATTAGTTCCCAAGTGCATTCATTCAAATCATACCCATTCCAATGAACAAGATATTGGAATTAACAATTAAAATTTTTTGAATCCAAAATGTCCTCCACTTCATATTTTTGTTCACCATCAACTTTGATAAGTGGAAAGGGATTATGAATTTTTTCCGAAATGGTAAATGTGTGATAAGGTTCCAACAAGGAAACACGAAACACATGATGGATCCTCATAGAACTTGGAAGCTTGAGTTGGAAAACCATGACATTAATTTCTTTCATAATGAATATTGGATTTATCACAGATGTCAATGCCACGGGGTTCATTTTTTTGAATGTTCATTCATGATTTGTATTAAACTTGTATATAACTTTTAATTTGGTTTCAGTCGATTCTTAGTTAACTTCCAATTAAATTTTAGTTCGTTTCCATTTGATTCATAATTCACTTCCTGTTCATTCTTAATTCATTATTAGTTCATTTCTAATTAACTTTTAGTTAACTCCAAATTAACCCTAAGTTCATTCTTAATTAAGTTCTAGTTAACTCCAATTAATTCCTAGTTGACTCATAGTTAGGTCTTAATTAACTTTCAATTAAATTTCAATGAATTCATAGTAACTTTCAATTATTAAGGTTTTCAAGAAATGTTATTTACTCAATGCACACATGGAAGCATTTTTAGAAACTTCTTTGAACTAGGTCCTCGAAAGGGTATAAATAGAAGTATGACCCCTCATTTCCAACATTAGACTTAGGCATAATCTTACACCATAGCCTTGTCATGTTCTTTTCATGTTCATATTGACATATGTTAACATAATAAAAAAAACATTTCACGTTTGTCTTACACATTTCATGTTTTTGTTCATAATTCTTGTGTTATTATTGTGTTATTTTTTATTCATGTAATCTTATCTTGTTCCTTACTTGAAAGTTAAATTTAAACCTTTCTTTTAGTCTTTATTCTTATGGTTCTTCATCTTCTTGACAATTTGAATAGACTCCATCAGGTCTACGTCTATTTTTATGTCAATAAATCATGTAGGAGTTAAATTCCTTTTGGAATTAAGTGCACAAGTTATTTAGTGTCATAACATGTTTTTTGAACATCGACAAAAGAGGCACCATGAACCCACATCGTTTTTTGAACATCGACAAAAGAGGCACCATGAACCCACATCGACAACACAAAGGAGTTTTGCACATGTAATACCAACCTAGCTTTCGATAATCTCGTTAAAGGACAACCCCATGTAGATCGACAAAACAAGATTTAAACCTTCACATCTAAAAGCTCAATAATGAACTCCAAAACTAAAGCCCATGATTAGAATTGATATCTTCAAAAAGAGCATGATAATGAAAAACATGATCAAATAATAACTTGGTTGTTCCTTTGCTAATTATTGTTTTGGTGCATGGAATGGAATGAACCATCTTCATCAAACGGTCCACCATAACCACAATGGAGTCATAAGAACTAAAAGGTGGAAGGTTTGTGATGAAGTCCATGGAAATTGAAAACCACGAGGATGCAAAGATTGATAATAGTTGAAGGAGACCATGACGAAGATGATGAGGATGATGAGGAGTTTTTACTCGAGCACAAACTTGGCAAGATCCAACTAATTCCTTCACATACTTCCAATGTTATGGCCATCAATAATCTCAAGACATTAACTCCATGGTCTTGTTGAATCCAAAATGGCCTACAACCAAAACATCATGCTTAGCCTAAAGAACTTGAATTCACGTAAGGACATCAAAAACATACAAAAGACCATCACGATAAAATAAACCATTTTGAAACTCGAACTAAGCATGATCATTGGAAAAATCTTAGATTTGATGATGACTCTTTAATTGGCCTTAGATGCCAATAGCCAAAAGGTCCTTCAAATTTGCATGAATTTAACAATGAAGGGTTATGTCATCAGGAATTACTGACAACGCCTAAATCAAAGATGTTCAAGCTTGAGAATGACATCACATTGTTGCTTGTAGGCTGCATATCCCTCCTTAGGCATGAGGTATAATGATGGGACAATGCATCAAATTTCCCTTATTAACGCCCAAGGTGATATGTGATGACAATTTGGAATCAAAACAATGAAAATGCCCATTGAACTTGGCGCCAATTCAAAACACAAGTTGTTATGAAATATTGCAAGTTCTTATGGTTTAAATACACAATATTTCATGTTGAATTCCTTTAAGCAAATGACACCACTCTTTAAAGGCGTCCACAATGATTAAAGCTTCTTTTTCATGAATATTGTAATTAATCTCCACAAGAGAAAACTTATGAAAATAAAAGCCGATAGGATGGAAAGAATTATCTTCTCCAAGTTTTGAAAGTATGGCACCTATTAAGGTTTCAATTCATCCATTTTGCCTTTGTTTTGGAGCTTGCAATTTTTTTTTTTCACATTTGCATGTGGCTTGGGAGGCGAACTCTACATTCCTTCTTTCGAACTTGTGTTTTCCTACCCATCATTTGCTAATGTGATAACTTTGGTTAGGGCTGGTTTCAATTTGTCCTTGATGGCAGCCAACTTTGTGGCTTTGATCACATTGATCTATAGTATTGTCCAGCATTTTTGAGGCTTTTTTTCCTTCACCTCAATGGTGCCTTCCATTGCCTTGGTTGCAAGTTCAGAGACTTATTCTAATACCAACTGAAATGCCCTATTGCTTGTGCTTTGCACTTTCATAGCATTGGCTTGTGCAACTCCTAATTCTTAAATCCTAACAATTTATGCATTCCATGACACATGGGGTTAGTATGGAGTTTTCTAGCTTTTTCAGACTTGACACAAATGACTATAAAGTAAAATCTATTTGTTTAATATGATTGATGATGTTTAATTTGACTAAAATCAAAATTAGGTATGTTTGTTTCAATTTTTTAAACTAGTTATTTAGTTAGAATACACACCATTGTGTTGGGCATGTGTCATTTGTGGCCCCCACATGGAATTGTCTAATTTGATCAATTTGACTAATCTAATTATGATCAATCAATTATAATTATGACACTACTTTTGATGATGTGGTAATATTAGAATAATTTGAAACATATTATTTAAATATTTTTTGGATTGAATTAATAAAAAATTAAAGTGAATTAAGAATTTCATGTTTGCATTTTAAAACATTCACATAAAAAATAAGAAACAAAATTTGAAATATAATAAAATGACATGTGAAAAAATGGAAGATCAAATTGAAATTATTATCATTTTCAATTTTGAAATTTAATCTAGTAAAGATATTTTACAAAATTAAAGACATGTGAATTTAATCATGCAATTTCAGAAGTGAAATTAAATTAAATGATGATGATGATGATGATGATATATATATATATATTTTTTCTGAAATTAAATGGAATTATACATTTCAATGGAATTATCAATCTGAAATTAAATGGAATTATACATTTCAATGGAATTATCAAATTAGAAATGAATTATGATATTTAAGATGTACATATGTAAACAATTTCATTATGAAACAAGTTATTTTATATAATAAAATTGTAATGCATGATATTAAAAAAGATATACAAAATTTTCATATATTTTGCAATAACCAATTATATTACAACAT
>Ga0209208_10008777_pt1 | contig 13402 bp, 8 predicted proteins | sample S1TSphfallax_3_FD_187694 | JGI IMG/M metagenome (GOLD analysis project Ga0209208, IMG submission 187694) | Host-associated microbial communities from peat moss isolated from Minnesota, USA - S1T2_Fd - Sphagnum fallax MG (SPAdes) (version 2) | ecosystem: Host-associated > Plants > Peat moss >...
TGTGTCTGGTAGGCTTACCATACTTTTACCTCCCTCACCATGTTTATGAGGCACGTAGCTTGGTGCTCAGGTTTACCTGGCACTCCCATTCAGTACTAATAAGTAGTTCACTGTGTAACCCATTGATCGGAAGGTGAGGGTGAACCAGCACCTATAACTTGGGGTGTTTATTTCTGTTTCATATTAATTAGTTCGGGGTGCCTCACAAGTCCAATTTGTTTTTTTGCAATGAGCCAATTTGATTGGCCCTTACCAAAAAAAAAGTTGAAACTATGGAGACTACCCAAAATAGAAAAATCTATGGACAGATGAAGTGCCTCCCCCTTTGGCCCACCTATATAGAAGAGAAGGGGAGGACTTTGGACAAAAGATATAGGATTAAAGCGAGGTGCTATTGGGAACACCCTTGAGGAACACATTGGGAACCTGATGGGAACCCGTCGGGAACTTGAAGGGAATATGTTGGGAACAAAGGAAAAAAGAAAAAATTCCTCCCACCCTCTCAAAAAAACTTAAAAGAACAAAAATCAAGGCACTTTCAGTGCATGCTGAGCCTTCCCATTGGCTGCATGAAATTTCTATTTCCAAAACTGTTCGTCACCATTTTTGGCCTGGGCCAATACCCGCATTATAAACTGGGGGTACTTATTATATGGTGCTTTCAGCATCTTTAGTGATGCCTCTTTAAACCTATATTCAACTCAGAAACTGTTGGATGTGTCTTTGGGGACCCTTATTTAGTCTGAGGACAGTATTTTTTTAACCTATTTAGAAGCACCCCCATAGGTAGTAGAGATTGGGGTTTTCACCATGGCCCACTAAAGGTATCCGAATGTGCCCAAATGCGCATCCAAATGAATGCACTATAGGAATGTGCCCAAATTGTGCATCTTAATGAATGCAAATAATAATAAAAATTTCCTAGCATCCACAAGTTAGTTAGTAGGGCAGGAAAGTGCTAAATAGGCCAAAGAAATTAAATGCAGTCAGTACAAAAGTATCTGCCAAGGCGAATTGACCCCACATTGGGATCATGGTAAAAACCCAAAAATCCATTTAAATTGCTTATAAATATTCTGAATATTTATAAATTTCATCTCCAGAATCTAAATCAAGGTCCTTGAGTCCAAATCAACATTTTTTTGGGCGTAATATGCCCATTCAAATGGGTTTTGGGTTTTTACCATGATCCCAATGTGGGGGTCAATTCCCCCAGTCTGCCCTTTGCCCCCGCATTCACATCTTCTAGAAAACATTAGGTGAGACTAAGCACGTGTTGCACTCATCACCTTCCATGTTATAAATGTTCCAAAGGGTACATAAACATGCCCAGTGACATGTTACATGCCCTTAATACTCATGACATGTCCAAAACACGCATAACATGGACCCAAAACATGTTTGGGTATCACAAGGTAAAAACATACATGACAATCGGCAGAATTGGGGAAAAGAACGCAGCAGTACTTTTTTTTCTACTGACTGCATTTAATTTCTTTGGCCGATTTTAACATCTTGCAGGTGGTTTCAACTTTGCACATAATTCCAGGAAAGCAATTGCAGAATCAGAAAGGGCATGAGCATTGAGGACATGCCCATTTATTTGGGTTGTTACCCTTTTAGCCTTGACTACTGTATATGACTTTTTCATCCATCCATGTTCTAAAAGATCGGTACTCCAATTGGTCGTCGGTAAGTATGTGTGCACACTACTTCCTTCCAAAGTGGTGTGTAAGAAGAGCACAGTACAATAAAAATTTAAACAAATCTGTTGATGTACTCAACAGCAGCACCAGTAGCATCATCCGTGCCTGGCACCCACTCCACAACACACAACTTCCTGGTGAGTGTAGGCCCGGTGGGTCTCAGAGTAAAAAAAGTGTTGCACGCTTCTTTTAATTAGTACAAAAAGCAGCAGGGAACAACGAGGCAAATATGGTAAATGTAAAAGCAACGTGTGGTAAGAGCCGTCCCCACATTTTGATTGCATCATCTCCATTTATTTATTTCCCTAGTAAAAAATTTAATGGACGGCATATATGACAATGTTTGTTGCTGTACTCTTTAATTGCTAACACATTCCTCGATGGTTCTCTACAGGGGGATTGTGTGTGTGAGTATATTTGTGTTGTGTTGTGTTCTTTTTTAAGAAATCACATTTGTTGTTTGCTTAGCTAATAACCCATTGCTACACCTACTTCTAAGGAAAGTTACAAATTTAATCTAATCTCATCACAAGACACTATTTGGTGGAATCACATAGTTGGTGAAGCCAATGACAACATTACCTACTCAACATAAAAAAGGGTGATGTTTGCAAGTTCTTTTTGCCCAAGTAATTCTAATATAATAATCCCTCTCATTTTTAAAGAGCCATCCTCTCATGTACATGCATGACTACCAGCATTTTTTTCAGTTTTGTGACTTTCAAACTTTTCTGCCAAAATTAGCACATTGGTTAAATTCACCCTAGAAACATACTATTTTTCCAAATTTTTCCCAATTTTTCTGTTGAAAAGAGGACATGAATTTTATCCAAAATAATCACATATGACTATACAAATTCAAAGAATACCCCATATTCTACACTTTCTTCTAGATCTATGGAGAGAAAAAACATTAAGATTAATTTAGGTCTCAAAAATCACCACTGTTGAGAATTAATCCCAAACTTCAGTGGGGCATTTTGCAGTTAAATGGAGGAAGCCCCCCTTTGGAAAACAAGAAAAGTCCCTCCTCAAGAATCCAAATATTCTGAAACTTCATCTACTTAATGTGATTGGCCATTTGGACCCTTCATCTCTCCATGAAAAGACAAAATGGGAGAGTTAAAATAGAATTTGTAATCTTTAGTTGTCTTTTAATAATATTTCTTTTTAAGTTAAAACTATTCCTCAAGTCAGCTTTATATCAAAAAAGAAAGCATAGCAATATAGAAAGATTCCCCATCTTTTCTCTACAGACCATCCCCCTACATGTTCCAAAACCCTGCCAATAGGGTAAAGATGCTAATGTGAATTTTCAATTCCCTCATCTTGAGGACCCAGCTTAAGTGCTCCATACATGTCTGTGTTGAGCAATATTCTTTACTTGCAGGAGAGAAAGGCCAAAAAGCCCAAGAGAACCACATGGCTAAATAAATCTGTGCCCAATGAAAATCCAAAGAACTCCCCCAAAAACATTGATAATAAAAAGCCACCAATTACACCTATTTAGGACAGCGTCAGTCACAAAATTTGACCATGTGAATTTGGAGACAGAAATATGAAGACAAGTGATTAACAATCTTGGATCACCAGCCAGACAAAAGCTAGTTATTACTTGGACTCTTGAAGAAGGAAATTGTAGCTCAATAATACACTAAAAAGTTCTATATTCCAATGTAAGTATATGGTATTAGAAGAAAGTGTATTGCTTGCTACCTACACCTCCCCATCTCTTCCCCTGTCCCCACATGTAGCCAATGGAATTTCAAAGAACTCACTTTTTTTTCTTTTTTTTAAAAACCACCTATTAAAGGTACTTAGGACATTGTCATGCACAAAATTTGAACATGAATTTTGGAACCCAATTTGGAGCAGAAATATCAAGACAAGTGATTAACAAGCTTGGATCACCTGCCAGACAAAAAGCCCACTTACTTGGGGTCTTGAAGATGGGAATTGTAGCTCAATGAGAAACTTTAAAAGTTCTATATTCCAATGTAAGTAAGTATATGGTATTAGAAGAAAGTGTATTGCTTGTTGCCTACACCCCCTCAACCCCCGCCCCCCCCCAGCCACAAATTACACCTATGTAATATAGTCCAACAAATATTTGTAGGGTATTTGGAGGAATGCCTGTTGAGCGTAAGAACCTGTGAGGCATTTGTTTTTTAAATACTTCACATCGTCGCAATACCAGAGAATATTTGCTACATAGCTTCTGGGTATCACAATGGAAAATATTTAATAAAAATCATCAACTTTTACACCATTTAATGCCCTCCACCTCGGATTTGCATCTCACAAGCCCTTATTCCAATAATGCCCACAGCCTCAGGCATTACCCTACACTTAGGAGAGCATTAGGCACAAAATTTGACAATGTGAATTTAGGGACAGAATATTTAGAAGCAACTTAAATGGATTTTGGGGCTTTTACCATGGTACCAGCAGTGTTTTTTTTTCAATTTTGTGATGTTGCCACACGGCCAATCATCCAGAAGGAGATTTAGCCACAGTTGGCTATAGACCAGCTGTGAAAGTAGAAATTTAATATAATCCATTTATATCCTGACTACCTGCTTGAACAATGTGTAAAAACACAGCAATTGTTTCTAGAAAAAAATTTCAATTCTTGGCGATTTTTAATAACAGAAAGGGAATATTGAACAGATTTATTCGTTTAAATCATAAAAATGGCGAAAATTCACCACCAAAAAAATAAATTAAATAATTTAGAAAATCATTGGGTGCAAGTGTAGGTTGTAGTTCAACCAAGGCCAAATTTGGAGATAGAAATAACAAGAGGAGAATGAGCAGCCAGACAAAAGCAACTTACTTGGGCACTAGAACAAGAAGTCAATTGTAGATCAATAAGAAACTAAAAAGCTTCTATATTCCAATTGTAAGTAAATGGTATTAGAAGAAAAGTGCGTTGCTTGGGACCCACACCAACACCGTCCCCCCCCCCCCCCCCCCCCCCCCCCCCAAAACCCTCCTCCCCCATCCCGCGCCTGCGCGTAGAATGCAATGCAACCTACCTAGGCAAGTGTTCAAGGGACGTGTTAGTGTATCTATAAAATGAGGCCACCAGTTTGTCTGAAAGCCATCCAACAGCTTTTTGTTTTGCCCATTGAAAGCAAGCTCGATCGAGGATTTTCAGTTGTAAGAATTTACCGGTGCACTAGTCTACACTTTCTTCAAACTTGTTTTGAGGAACTACTTGGGATTTGACCTCTCGAGATCAGTTTGTTTGCAGAACAAGAGTTGTCCATTCCTTGCCTGAATTGAGACGGTATATAGAGAAGTTCAACAGTGAGTGACATCCAGAGTGCGTTACAAGTTAGCCAAAATCTCTCTTTGTTGTGTCCAGTCTGGGAGTGCTACAAGTTTGCAATCGACTAGTTAATATTTAGACTCCGAGAGGAGTTTAGCTAGTGTGAGATTTGTTCTACAAATTCTCCCAAACATCGTGTCTCATTCTCCAGAATTGTGTTTTGGGATTTTACCATTTTCGTCCACTTAGAACTTCTGTTTTCCAGGGAGGGAATTGAACTGCTGCAGGGGACTCTCTTGGGTAGCCTGCGTTGGAACTGCTTTAGTTGACTGCTTTAGTTGAAGGAAATAGCAGAAACGGGAGAAGAATGACCACCTGACATTACGCTCAATCGTCTTCCTTGAGCAGATCAGGAAGCCAGCATCTCCCTTTCTAGGAGATCAATATCAGCAGGCAAAATGAGCCACAGTCAGGTAATTTATCGTCGAAGCTTTGAGTGACCTGCAAGTGTCCAACAGCTTGAAATCTAGGGGCTGAAGTTGATGAGTAAATTGTTCAGAGGGGAGTCTAATGGGAGTTTTATGAAAGCCGCTCTGCTCCAACCGCTTATGAATGTGCCCTGTGGCTAACATGCTACAAACTGGAAATTGTGCAGTTTCAATACAGAAACGGTCAGCCTTACTACAACTATCCGCAATATGGCCAGGGTATGCCGGTAAGATTATACTTTAACACTAGAAAAAAATTCTTTGCAACTGGAGTCCATTTGGGATTGAGGAAATCTTTGTGCTCTGAATGAAAGAGGAGAAGCTCTAATGTTCTCCAAACTCAGATTCCAGTACAGAATCGAATGTGCTACTGGTCTGTTATTAGGCAAACACTGAATGCACATTTTGGGATTAGCTGTAATTTCATTGTAAGTTTTACCCAGGCAGAACAGAATTTTTTATTGAAGGGAAAACCGTTCTTATAAGATTCCCGGGCTTTTAAACGGATCACAATCTTGTTGCCGAGGTTGAAAATTCCACATCTTTAATATGCCAGAAGTAGTGACTTCCCAAGTTTCCTGGTATAGAGAGTACACTGGTGTAGAGCCCTTTTCTCTCTTGACGACTGTCTCTCGGATGTTATCCTAACTCACCTAGTTGGTGGCCATGGCCGTTTTTGCAGCGGATGGACTTAAAGGTCATCATGTGTTGTGAAAAATGTGAAGAAAAAGTGAAGGAGGAAATCGAAGAACTCGATGGTAAGTTACTTCAAGTAACCCATGTTTTCAAATTTGCACTGAAATTCAAGATGACTCAGGATCCAGGCATGATATGATTAACCAGAGTGCCATTAGTGATAGGTGAGGCCCAAGGATGAGGCCCTTATCAGAATAAGGGTACCGCCTGCAGCTGCGGCCAAGGGTAGTACTCGGATTCTGATTACGCCCTCGTCCTAGGGCCTTAAAGACCGTAAAGCACCGCTAGAAATACAAAACAGGAAGAAACAACAGGACGGAACCTTAGGTTTGTATGGACGAACATTTTAAAACTTAAGGTTCTTCCTTCAAAACATCTTCAAAACATAAGATGCTTCCCCTGGACTCCTATGAATCTTACCCTTCTAAGGTAGCCTCCAAAGTTTACACAGAAATTTCTAGCGGTGCTTTGCAAACTTACACAACGGACCCAGAAAACTAAGTGCCCATATTACACGTATGCAGCAGGTACTAAGTTTGGTTTGATGAATCTAGTACGATTTTTTGTGCTGTGCGTACAGGAGTTCAAGATGTGTTCACTGACCAGATGAGATCGAGTGTGGTGGTCTACGGCTACGCAGACTCCGCAGACGTTTTGAGGAAGGCGAAGAAAGTGCACAGGAAAGCTGAACTTCATTCGGTCACTACGTCTAGCGCTCCGTATTCAGCCTATGATGCGGCCCAGCTACCGTACAGCCACAGGCGTGATCATGCTTCTTCTTACATCACACCTCGCGGCATATCATACCCCGGAGGCTACAGCAGCAGATACGAAGACTCACTACGTCGTGACAACTACCGCCCAAGCTACATGGACAACAACAGACATGTTTATTGGCCCAATCATGACTATGAGACCAGTAGGGAGTATGTAAGATCAGCCGGTAACTCCTATTACAGACCCAGCCAGGATTACCCATCTCGTTACGACTTCGATCCCAACTCCGGCTACTACGACTCGGGCATGATCACAAACCCTAACTACTTGCAGCCTGTCAGATACTAAGAGTTGTGCCCCCTCCCCCGCCCCCATGTGCCAGAGCTGGGCAGACATGGACCCAGGGAATTTTGCATCTTTACCTTTTGACTCAAAAGGCCCCAACTTCCGGCCCACTAGTTCATTTTTTTTTCCTCTTTCCTTGTTTTCTTTTCAATTTTGTGATGTACTCAGAAGTGGTGATCATCCACAGGCTTGTGTGCGGCCTCTTGCCCTTCATGATATTACACTTCCATTTAATGATGTAGAGTTTGGAGTTGTATGTCAATTCTTAAAAGTTACTAATTGCTACACCAGAACCTATTCGCCAGTAATTGTCCAAACTGTTTATATGTTAGTTTTGCTGTTTGGAAAATACTGCAAAATCTCAAGGAAGGATTATGATGATAAAACAATGATGACTACATGTTGTCACTAGTCACTACCGCTGTGTACTTGGTCTATTTGCCTTTTTGAGTAGGTAGATGAGACTACATGATATTGTAAAATAAAGATGTACATATTGTAACATCCATTGTGTTTCGCCCTTGTCCTTCATTTTGTGCTCACTTGTGAATTTTAATTTGTACCTTTTCTAACTCTTCTTTTGGGTGAAATTATATGGGTGGTTTTATTGCCTTTCCCAAGGATCAGAAGCCATCAGAAGCTGAGAACTTATCACCAGCAAACATCCCATAATTAAAAGTTCTGGTGTGCTTGTGCCATGATCTATCTATCACAGACGGGTTTTCTTCACATCTATTGTCAATCAAAAGTCGCATCAAGATTTTCTTGTGCATTGATCTACAATTCTCCATCTGTGGAGAACTTTCAAAGTGAAAGTCCGATAGTCATCACCTCAAATCTCTGCTTCCATCCAATGCAATCCTGAAGTACACTCATGATATACAACTACAATCATTTTTCATTTCTGACATCATACCAAGCTCATACTACCAGCACACACTGCCACGTGATTAAACTACAATCCCATCTGATGTCCCTTGTTGAACATTGCAACCTGATAGGGAACCACCCCTTTCTCCTAAAGTATTCTATTTGAGGATTGTTGCCTTTAACTCAATTTTTAACCTTCCCTATTCACCTGATTCCAACAGCTTGCTTACCTATTCAACCCTAATTTTATTTAATGGGTTACTTGGGTTTAGTTTACCTCACTGAATCCCTACCCGCCAAAACCTTATTCATTTAATGGAAGACTCCTTTGCTTTGGTTGAACTTAACTAACTAGTAATTTGTCTTTTCAGAATAAGGTAATTCTGGAGTTTGGCATGGAAAGATCAAGGTACCCTTCTCTTCACCTCCTCTCCAAATGTTGCTCTACTTTTTATCCCCAATCCCCCCTAGATCTTGTTATCCTATATGAAAACCTTACACCGACTCTAATATTTGTCTCATGTAGATTTCTTGAATCTGGCCACAGAAATGAGGGTCCCTTTCTTTACATCTCTTGTCCTATAATAGGTTTATTATTTGCTCTAATCATCCGAAGCTTTGAGTGTGTATAAATGATTGCAAATAGCTAATTGATCTCCCCCTTAGTAAAATGGACATGTTACAACCCATACCCCACCAATCATTCCAAATGGCCCATTGATCTCATTCATTAGGCAAATGAATGGGTTACACCCCACAAACCCAAGGAATATTCCTTGAGTTTTGAACCTAAGATTGTAAAGGTAATTTACGAGTATTCACTAGACTTGAATTGTCTCTTTTGATGAAGCTTATCATTTCTTTTAGGACCTTGGGTTAAAGATCTTATCTGGGGATAACCTCTAAGTTCCTTTGGTTGTTGAGTTGACTTATGTTTTGTTAAAGATTGAACGACATGAGTGTGTTTGTGTGTGTGTGTGAAGGTTTGAGTAGCTTAGACTCACCATCTATTTTGTTTGTTGTATGTATAAGATGATATCTATTGAAGATTGTTTAGCCAAATAAATGTGGTTTGCGTTTTGAGAATGAATGTTTGAGTTGAAAACTAGTTGGTCCCTCTACCGTTGTAGACCAAGCTGCCCAAAAAACTGAATACTACTTAGATTACTACATGGCGGGGGGGATAAACAAGCCACCTGGTAGTCAATATGTCATGACGCATCCATTCAGCAAGGGCTTGTACAACTTATGGCAGCAAGAAAAACTAAAGCCTAAAGCCTAGGACTAAATCTTCTGCTGCTGCCACCACCGTTGCAGTAACATGGTAACGATCAAGATTGCATATAATTATGCACTGTGAAAAAATATCTTTGCTTTGAAGGTGTTAAAAGTGATGCCACATGGCGCCCTGAAAATTCAGATTGCGTTTTGAGGCCTCATGCCTACCTCCACAAAAGAAACAACTACAAAATCAAAAACTATGAAAGATAGAATGTGGATTCAATAATTAACTATCATCATGTGCACTAGCATTTATTTAAACTTTGTGCTAAGTTGTTGCTACAGGATATGTAAGGAGACCCAAAACTAAGTTTCTGAGATTAAGCCATATTGTGAGCTTCCCTTTTTGTTCTGTGACTAGATTCACCATTTGACTAATAATATTACCTAATTGGAGGTGTGGAAAAATGTGTAGGATAGATATGAATCAAAAACTTTAGCATGTGATTTCTTTTATGTCTATTGGTGAATTTGTTTGAATTTGAAAGAAAGTTCTAGCAAAAGAAATTCCACATCTACTTGCCACTTCTACCATGATTGGAAATCATGGTAGAGAAATCATCAAAACAGTGTCATGTGTCAAATTTCAAGGCCAAGTCTACATGAATTATGCTTGACTAGCTAATTGACTTTGTAGAGAGTCTTCCCCCATTCCCTCATTCGCCCCTATCTCATTTTTCTGTAAATAAAATACAAACAATGTTTATCCTGTCCACCACCAGTGGATTTTTCAAGGTTCATGATACTTTCTTTTGCCTCCTTCAACCCAAATTCACAAAATACATTGAACAGAAGTTCCCATCTGGCCACTACTATTACTCAGTGCTAGACTAATGGGTTGAAACCAGTGATAGTAGCTATTGTCAGTGGTATTAATTAGTTTTTGGGAGTAGTTCAAAGTGTTTTTTTTTTTTGGGGGTGATGGTCCTAAAACCACCAGGGTTGAAATTTATAGCTTATGTGGGCAACCCTGGTTCAAAATAAGGTTATCCAATTTCAACTCTTTGAAGAGGACCTACAATCCCATTACTAAATTTTTTTATTATATATATATGAAACCTCCAGTTTATAGTCCAAGCTAATTTCTTTAACCCCTAGGTGGTTGGAGTTTCTTGAAGGTTTTTTTTAATCTTTTCCACCACCAAGATTGTGAAACACTTTGAAATCTAAGAATTGACGCATCACACAAATAAACCAACCATTGGATTTGAAATGAAGATCATGGATGAGTTGTGGCAAAAGTTTAGAGGCTCAATGGTTTGACAAATGATGAGACCTAACACTTTGATTGGCCCCATATAAGGTAGGTAGGTGTTACCCAAGCCAACATCAACCATTCCAAAGCACCAACCTCATCCACAACAAAGATTTACAAGCTTTCCCATGAGTAGATGATGGCAAATCCCTTATCTTCAGGGAGAAGATTTGCACCATTATTTGCTTCACCAGGGAAAACTCTAAAGTGAATTGTGGGACCAATATTTCAATGTTTATTTTAAATTTCCCATTGCAAAATAGGGGGATCATTGTATTTTCTCATTATCAAACAAACCATTTCATGTTTGCATATCAGAAATTCAAGTTTTTCTTAATGGTCCCAAAAGGAATCCTGAAAAAGTTTGTTGTGATTGTTCCAGCCTATTATGGACTAGTACAAGGCAAAGTCAAAGAAATTCAAGTTTTTCTTAATGGTCCCATAGGGAATCTTTAAAAAGTTTGTTGTGATTGTTGCAGCTGATCATGGACTAGTACAAGGCGAAGTGAAGTAAGCCAAAATCCAGCACCATACTACCCACTATACACGACCTTGCAATTGCTAGAGGAAAGAAGAGGCCTGAAAACTGTTAAGCACAATTAAAACTTAGGCAGTGTAACGTATTACACACAATCAAAACCTAGGCATCATACTCCTTCCTACCCAACTGCCCCTATATTGTGCAACATGTACTAAAACTTACCACCCTGTGATTGGCAGATTCTTACATTGGAGCAAACCCCCCACCACTTGAAAGGTCAATGCCTGTTTTTATAAGCCAAAATGGTGGGAGAATCAACACTCTGATCAAACACACAACAGATTGGGAGTGCTCCAACTCCCTCTTTGTCCCTATAGAGCTGACTGCCCCTAATCAGGCTCTTTAGAGCACTGTATATGGCCATTTAGTGATCAACCAAGAAGCCTACAGCAAGAATCTCTTCCTCTCCACTTAGAAAGTATTCATATGCAGCTGCTTGTGAATCTAGACTCCCCATACAAAGTAGATCCCACAGGTCTCATGAACACTGACTACCACTAGATACCAAGCATTGCATCTACCTTGCTCTCAAGTAAGATGAACCAGTGACCTTCTACTGAGCTTGGCCATTGGATCCTGCAGCCACACACATGTAGAGTTGGATGTATTTACACAGCAGAAGGTTTAGCAAGTCCTCTCTTTCGTGTGTGACTGGAGCATAACCGCTTTGAAGTTTGTAGTATTACTACTACTTTGCTGACAGACACTGCTATCATTCCTCACCAAATCCTTCATAGACCAGCAAACCAGAGCCTTACACACCCAAAAATTCAGCTCTCTTTAAAATTTGAAATTATATATTTTTTTTCATCATCTAATATACTATTGTGATATGAATAATGAAATTAATTTCAGAATGTAGCCCATGATAATAATTATGATGATTTTCAACATGTCATATTTTCACAAAATTTCATTTCATTATTTTGAGGATTATTTAACCACAAAACTGACCTTAGGGTAAGCTACTGGCAAACAGCAGTTTTGCAAGGGGGAGCTTGAAAATTTTTCATTTAATCTGCCCATTGAAAAGAGATGAACCAAGGTCTGAATTATTTTCATCTGCCCAGTTCTCTTTTGGGGCAGTTCAAGAAATTTTGAGATGTCCCAGTATCTTACTACCAGAACCAGGCTCTGCCTCAAAAAGTGCCCACTAAAATTTAATTATTTGAAAGGAGGAAAAAAAAAAGGAAAAAAAAAAGAGAGTTTGGAGGTGGTCAGCAATAATTTGATGCCCAGAAAAATTTGGTGTAGCTTACTAAACCAGACCCTACACTGGAAAAAGCATTTTAGAGTGACCAAAGCTAGTGTACTGCCCAACTTAGTTTTGGGCTTGAATTGGGGCATGTTTTTTGAATTTTTTTTGCATAAGCAGACCTTACACTGGAAAAAGCATTTTAGAGTGACCAAAGCTAGTGTAGTACATCTCAACTTAGTTTTTGGCCTTGATTTGGGGCATTTTTTGTTGAAAAAATTGCATGAGAAGAGAGTAGTAGTAGTAGTAGTAGTAGTACATGTACCAACCATATTGCAACATGGAAGAATCACTTTCCCTTCCCCACTCTAGTCACAAAAGTGAAAGGTGTAGCTGAACAAAGATTACTCCTTCCTAAGAAGCAAAAGCAGAGAAGTGGCCCCTCCTCTTACATGATGAGCTTGACTTCATGTAACCTGCCTGACATCATATGGGTAATACTTTTTCCTTTGTCTTGTAGAAGCATTGAGCTCCTCCTCCCCAATTGATTTTGGCATTTTCAATTGGTTGCCACCACCTCCTTAGTGCTCTCAACATAAATGGCACTTCAAATGTGTAGCCCCCCCCCCCTTCCTTCTTTTTTTTCTTTTTTTCCTCTCTTGTGTAATTTTTTTGGGTCAAAGATTGAGTTTTTTTTTTGGGGTCAAAATGTGAAATTAATTATTATTTTGAAAATGAAATCATTTTGGGATTTTTTTTTTTTGATTTGCCACAATTTGAAATTTGATTAAGAGAAATCAATTGCTAGAGTTTCTATACTTGGTTCAAGTAGGTAGCAAAAAAATTATATAGGAGGATGTTTTTCATATAATCAGACTTAATAGCCAAAATTTCTCATTTTGGCAAATTTTATTTTTTCCTTTTTCCAAAAATTGACAATTTGGGATTTTTGATAAACATAATTAAAAAGCTTTAAGAGAAATTGCCAGATTTCTTTTACTTGGTTCAAGGGGGGGGTAGCCAAAAACATAGAA
>Ga0209208_10008778_pt1 | contig 13401 bp, 15 predicted proteins | sample S1TSphfallax_3_FD_187694 | JGI IMG/M metagenome (GOLD analysis project Ga0209208, IMG submission 187694) | Host-associated microbial communities from peat moss isolated from Minnesota, USA - S1T2_Fd - Sphagnum fallax MG (SPAdes) (version 2) | ecosystem: Host-associated > Plants > Peat moss >...
AACCTTGGCAAGAGTAGTAGAAGAGAAGAAGCGGCTGGCAGGTACGCAATAAGAAGAGACCCGCAAGATGAAGATCAACGTCTTCCGCCTTCTTCTGTCCACATGGATGACTGACGACGAATGTGACTAGATGATAAATCGACGTGTTCTGTCAACATTTTTTGGGCGTCTCTCTCTTCAAAGATTTATGAATGAACAAATAAGCTATGAATTTTTATGTGTAGCGAAAAGCCCCAGGGTGGGGGCGAGTATGAGGTCTGGAGAGGAAACCCGTCGGTTATGTAAAAGTGTATATATATATATCTATATATATGGTATGTTAGTTGGAAGCGAACTTGACAAAGACCTGGGACTTGGATCATACCCGGATATTGTTAGTTTAAAGTTCACAGACCCACCCTAGCCTTTGCACCCAACACATCTAAATTTCTAATAATGATAATAATCATAGCTGACCGCAAAGAAATGCATAGACGAATATTTGTTCAATAACCGAGTGGCTTTCATAACTGTACAGGGTCTGTTTTTTTCTGAAACAACTGGTTTAACTACCAGCATCTCTTTCTCTTTGTCATGGCGAAATATTGCCAGTGTGCCACCTCAAAAGTTGCCCTTTGACATCTCAAAGGTTTTATTAACAAAAACCCTCAAAGAATGGGGGTTCAATCAAAGAACTCCCAAATGTTCAAATATATACGTGCATTGATATTTGTAAAAAAGATCTCAAAAAATCTTAAATTATCCGTGATATATGTACAAGGGCTTTTGCAATATAATCATGACATATACCTGGCTATAATAATCTCCAAACCCCGCAACCCCACCTCATATTTGCCCTATTAAGTTTCTTAAAATCTGGATTTGAGTAGTTCTGAAAAACTGAAAATTTTTAAATAACACTATTCTTAATTTTGATTTCATGGCCCGGGAATCATAAAATATTGTTTGACAAGGGGTAAAAATATAAATTTGGGAGGATTGTGTTTTGTTTAATTCAAATAGCATAAGTCCACCTCTTACATATATAACTGCAGTCAATTAAATTTCTAAGAAGCAGCTTTGCCATGAGAAGCTATGTCTTGAAAATAAAGTATCATATACATTAATTCACTTGGTCTGTCAGTTTGTGACAGGGCTTGGGAAGGCGCGGGCTGGACACGGATTGGGCACGGGCACGGGCGGAACCTGGGCACGCATTGGGCACACACTAGATACGGACTGGGCACGGACTGGGCACGGGCATGAGCACCAATGGGACTATGCACGGACTGGGCATGGTCACGAGCGGGACTAAGCATAGACTAGGCACGGACTGGGCACGAGCAGGCACGGCACGAACTAGGCACGAGCGGGCACGGCACGAACTGGGCACGAGCGGGCACGGCACGAACTGGGCACAAGCAGGCACGGCACGAACTGTGCACGAGCGGGCATGACACGGACGAGCTGGGCACGAGCTGGGCACAGGCTAGGCACTGGTGGGCTAGGCACGGGCGGGCTGGGCATGGGCGGATTGTGTCCGAACGTCATGGGTACCCACTAATTACATTTAATGTTTTACTATAAACTCAAGTTATATTGGATGAAAGTTTGTTGGCTTTATGAAAGATCATAATTTATTTTTTTCACATTTTTACTAAAAAATAATTTTTTCTAACCATCTTAGAATGCATTATACATGTTTAGAAATTGAAACCATAATTCCATTGTCTTTTTTTTAAGATACAAATGAATATAAAGTTTTAAATAATTATATTGTTTAAGAAAATCCAAGTTTTTCAAACTTGGATAATGTAAACAATTTTTGGCAATGTGCATGAAGTATTTCGATATTTGATAAAAATATCAATATTGAATGGATATAATTTACATGAAAAGATTTTTATTTTTGGTCTCATTTTCATTTTGAAGTTTGAAAATTTGGCATTTCTTATATTTGTTTTTGTCACATTTTGGGTTTGAGTTTTCCATGAAAGGTGTGTTGTTATGATGTTTGATGGGTGTATGTGTGGATAAAACAATTGTTCAAATTTGTTTTGTATTGGTATCGATATTTATGATTCTTTTTTGCACATGGTCCATGAAAAAAAATGTAAAAATGCAAATTCAAGCCATAAGGTGCCAAGTTTTTTGGAATAATTAATTTGGTGGAAAATGCAACATTTATATGCATATTTTCACAAACACACACTTTAAATAAATGGAAACATTAATGATTTTTTGTTATACATTGGAACTATGTTTGGTAATTTGAATGCAATATAAAATCGATTTGTGAAAATCTGACCAATATGTTTTTATTACACCAGATTTGCATTTATTTTCACGAACATTTGTCCACATATGGTTTAATTGAGTTCCAACTTTTGTAGTGTTTTCACTAAATTGTGATTTTAATTGGAATTTATCCATGACATATAATAGTTTGTTTATTTTTTGGTTGGTTATTGTCTTTTAAAATATCAACATTAAAATCTCCCATAATGATGATTTGACAATGTTTATGAAATTGTTAAATTGTAGTTTGAAGATTGTTTAAGAATGTAAAAATTGAACATGAATGAACTTTCTACACACATATAATACATAATTTTTCGTGTATTAATATTAAAAGTTGTTACTAAATATTCTGAACCATTGCTAGTTATTTTATTGAAGGAATCTAAGTGCATGTATATGTCATATATCATCATTAACCCATGACCATCATGGATTAAAATATATGAATACTTTGATATGTTTTATAAAATTTTGATGAATACTTAGATATGAGACATTTAAAAGTTGTGATCATGATTGATATCTTCATAATGTTGGCATAAAGAAGTTGTATTCAAGGTTTGTATAATTACATGAGAATTATGTAATTTTTTAATTGAGAAATTAATGGTATCCAAGTTGTAATTGTTTTCCATCTATTCATTTTTACATGTACTCTTGGATCCACATAGAAAATTTCATGTTGGAGAAGAGCTAACCAAAATAATTTTTCTTTGTTTGAATGTGGGATAATGTTGTATATGTTAACCCATATTTTTTAACATTAGTGGGATCAAAAACCAATCCATTTAATGATAGTCCTTCAAAATGATGAATGGTTATTATTGTTGCTAATTGAATTGAAAATTGAATCCTTATTATGATAAATGATTCAATTTTACCAACTATTATATCTTTGATGATAGGTTCAATTCGTGTCCATTTTCATTCAATTTGTTGTCATAATAATTATTATATTTTCTTTTGTTAATGTTCCAATTTTAAAATTCTGAAACATTATCCATATAACGGTTTTTTCGCAACATGCTGTTGATGCTTTAAAAATGTCATCAACTTCATTCATAAGACCATCAAGTGTTGCATAATCACCAACACATAATTCAACCGACATTGTTTTTATATATATTAATTGTAGAATGTAAACCTATAGTTTTATTTGGATCATTTGAAAGTTTGTAAGATGGTGGACATGATTGATGGTTGATGTCCATTGCTTTGAAAATAAATGTGAGACTTAATGTGTTAGTGAACACATTTTCATTATTTTTTACACAAGCTTATTTATATAAAATAAATACATAATAGTAAAATTGTTGAGTGGTTGATTACCAATTGAATTTATAAATTCAATATCCTTTGTATTTTTTGTTGCAATACGAAATTTGTTTATAGTTTATATAAGGACCATATAAGATTGTCGCATAAGTTTATTTAGTCCATAACATTGCATATATGTTCACCAAAAATTTGGTGTTAGTGCATGAATATTATCTTTGATATTTTGAAAGATCCAATTATATTTCACAAGGGGTGTTTGACATAAATCACTTGTCATGATATCATCAACACCACCAAAAAATTTGTTTTCAATGTGTTTTATGAATCTAAACTTATTATCTATAACATTAAATATGATAATACCAACAAATTATATTTCATCTATCACAACAAGTTGTAATTGTTCATATCAACATGTAAGCTTATTTAATGAATTAATGATAAGTTTGGTAAATTAGATAAGGATTGTTGGACATCTGTATGTTCAATGCTTAATGTATTATTGAACCATCAATGTTGAAGACAATTTTGCTTATTGATGCCATAAATAAAACCTTGGTTTTTATTAAGTCAAAAAATATGTCTCTATTGTATAATCGTAAGTTCCTTTTTTTAAAATGTGTAGTTTTGTTAATTTACTTTTCAAACTTAATATATATGTACTTTCATCAAGGTTTAAAACTTTTCTTTTAAATCTTTTAAAGATTGAAATATTTTGTTTGCTTGTGTTTGGAGGTATTGTTGTGAAAATGGATAATTCCATTTATTTGAAGAGGTTTTAAGATTTTTATTTCATGCATTGGAGGTGATAGGTAATGAAATCTACAAACAACATGGTTTTTTCTTACATGTATGTGTGTGTTGATGTTGTTGTGCATTTTGTAATGGGTTTGGTAATGTAATGATGCATCACAAGAAATATACATGTCTATAAACTTTTTAATTTTTTAATTTGTGTACATTCCATACATAGGTGCATTTTTTTATGCCCAAAAATCCATGGTCATGTATGCTCTCACAATTTTGAAACTCAATGAAGAAGAAAAATCATAAATTTTCCCAAAAAGATATCGCAATCTTTTATGATAATTTTGCAAAAAAAAATGTTCTATGATTGTAATCTTGCACATGTGACAAGGTCAATTCATATTAATTTTGTTATATGTTAACCCTAAACCTTAAACCTTAAACATATTGTAGGTCTTCTATTGTATATGAGAGATTTAATTTTGTAGCATGTAATGTGTGTAAAGCTTTAATGAAAGGAGTAAAATTCTTTTAATAGATGTAAAAGTGACAAATAATGTTGAAGGACCAAGTTGTTGAATCATTGCAAGTAATCTTTTTCACAAACTTTCAAAATAATCATATGAATTACACAAACCTTCCAAATCACGATAACTTAAGTATGATTTGAAGGTATTATCTAAATTTGGTTTATTTCTTATTTGATAAGATTTTAAAGTTCTACCATATAGTTTTCCTTTTCGTATTCACACCCAACCAAAACCTATCACTTTTTGAATGGAAACTTTAGCAACTTAAAAAAAAAGGTTAGAAATATTTGTTGAAAAATCTTTAGATTTATGAAATAATTCCCATTGAGCTATTTGTTGATATGAAAAACCCTCAAAAATTTGTCAAGGTTGCCCATAAAACAATGTTGGAAAATTTTGTTATTCTAAATGTTTATTATTAAATAAATTTAAAAGGTGAAAATTTTGACTTCAATAATACAATATATAATATTTTCATAGTCCATTATTTTTGGAACATCTAAAAAATAATGTATCACTAAATTTGTTGTTGTATAATTTATTTTTTCATTGTCAAAATTAAAGTTATCGAATGATGCATTATTATAAGTAGGAATTTTAGATTTTGAATTCATATGTGTTGCAGTTGTAGCCTTGGGCTCGTGACTAAAGCAAGGGCTTACAAGGTTGCAGGCCAAGAGGGAAGCTTGTGAGTCATGCCGCATGCTTCTGGGAGTGTGAGAAAGCATGAAGGAATGAACCCTCACATTCCTAAGGGAGCTTCCACTTTGGGAGTTGGAGTCCCAATGGACTTCCGAATCTTCAAAAAGTGATTGTAGGCTTCAACACTCAATGGATTGAAGAGTTCCTTATATTATTGGAAATATCTTGAAACGTAAATGTTCAAAATGGGCTCGCATGACCCATTTGGACATTTTACACACAAGTTATAGCGAAAAGAAGGGTCGAGAGTCAAATTGGCAATTTGACTCCCGACCATTAAAAGTCAAGTATCACCCCAATTTCCTAGCGTGCAGGTGTTGTGCAACATACTGTTGGAAAGCTCTCAACGAGAGCTATAACTTTTCTTTAAACTTCATCTCAATTGAAGGTCTTTACGCAAAGTTATTGGCCCCCAAAGTTACGGGATTTCCAGTCGGGAGAATTTTGAGATTCCCACTTGGGAGTTCCAAAACAAAATGACATTTGAATGCTGGTCCTATGGCTGGGCATAGAGTATACTATAAGGAAGAAGGAGGTGGCTTCCCTTAAGTCCGGACCGTGATGAGTTTTTTGAGTCTGAGTTTGCCCGTGGCTCTTCCTAACACCAAAAGTGTTTTAACTATGCACTAACCAAGTTGTTGTTTGGTTTTGTGCAAGTCCGTGTGAATGAATAATTGCTTATCATTCTTCTTAGTCCCATCTTGAAGCTCCAACACACCCCTCTAACCTTAAAGTGCTACAAGCCAGGGAGCATGCCCTAACTCTTTACTTTTTCACTGTTTTCACTTCAAACTCGCATTTGAGTCTATCAAGGAGTTTCGGAACGTGTCAATATGCAAAGCAAACAAACTTTCCCATTGATGATGAATGGTAACATTCAAGTGTTTATATAATGGTGTTTCAATTAACTTTCATAAAGCGACCATCACCATATTTGGACAAACATTTCTTGACATATATAAACAATTTATATTCAAAACATTATTTTAAAAACACACCTATTGTTGCACCACCATGTAGTAAATGTGGTACTATTGATTGAGTTTGATCCACATTTGCAAGGACATTAATAACATTACCATGCATCTTATATTACCCATACCCTTTGAGTTTATAAATTTGAGCAAAAACAAGACATGATGAAATAAGATGTTCTTTTAATTGTGTTAATTTTTAGACTAATGGAATAATTTTGTTTTTAGAAATTTTATTTGGTACTTGATATAAAGGTGGTTTATTTTCAATAATATTATGTAAACAACATGGACATATGTATGACGTTGAACTAAACTCTATTAATATTTGAAAACATATAAAAAGTTCAATTGACAATTGATATGAAAAACATTTAATTTGTTTTTAAAAACATAACGTTTCACAATTAAAACATGGAATTATGTGTGTTTTCCTTTATTTATATGATGTTCTATTTTATTTTATTAAACATCATGTTTTGCAAGAAGTTGTTGTGTGGGAATTGAAATTTTAACATATGACAATTGAACTTTGTCATTTCTTAAATATTTTTGTGATTTTTTATCATATATATATATCATGTGAGTCATAGTTTGTGATTTTACTCTTTTAGTATTTGGAAACATGTTGATGAATTTAGATGTTTTTGTGTTATAAGTTAAATTTGGGCAAACTTCCAATAATTGAAAAATATTGTTGTCATAAAGTGCTTAATCAATTTTTATTTTATTTTATTTTTGTGTTGCATTATGTTCAACAATTACATGGAGTGTTCCATTTGAATTTTGAAACTTTTTAAAACTTTTATAAGGGGAACTAAAGTGAAAAGATTTGCCAAAATCTCATTGACATGAACATAATTTTTTTATTGTTTTTCAAAAACAAATTGTAAATATTAAATATGATTTCTAATTTTTTGTAGTAATATTTGTATTACAAAAAATGTTGAACAATGAAAAAACATATTCCAATGGTGAATCCCAATTTTTTTTCAAAATTTTCATTAATATAGAATCAAAATTTTCATTCCAATAAAAACATGTAATTAGTTGTAATAATTAAATAATGAGTTGTTGCATCACTAATTCCGAAAAAGATGAAAAATCATCTCAATTTATGGTAACTTTGGAATCATTAATTTGAAAAGTAAGCAACGACTTGGATAGACCATTAACATATTGAATTGGTTCAAAATGTTGAAAATTGTATGTTATATAAAGGGATAGATTGAAAATCCATGTCACATCAAGACATAATGTGTTTTGATACTTTATTTCAAATGTAAATTGACCTTTTAGATATTCAACTATTCAAAATATTGTAGGGAAATGTCCCCACAAACCTCCCATATTAACAATTAATGACATTTTTGTCACATATTGATGTTCATTTTTTACCGTGCCTTGATGCAAATCAAACAAAAAACTTGGATTTAATATGACATAGTTGGGGTTTTTCTATGTTTAATAATAGACATTGATTTAAATTCTCCATGTTATTTTGCTTCAATTCAAAAGATGATAAATGATTATCTAATAAATAAGTTATAGAATCAAAAAGACAATTGGTTGTTTCATTTATATGTTGAAATTACATGAAGGCCATATGAATGCAATACATGTTCAAATAATAAATCAACAAGATTTAAGGAAAGTTTTTTCATTATTATTAACTTCAATTTAATGGATTTATATATAAACAAAAGCATGGTTCCCACATGAACACACTCAAAAATGTTAAAATCAATGATTCATTCGAGAGTATTTACAGTTTTTTTGGGAAAATTCCTTGCATTGAAAAAATCTTTGTATTGGAAAATTATTTAGATTGAAAAATTCCTTGAATTGAAAAGTTGCTAGCATTGAAAAAAAATTAAGTTAAAAAATATTTGTACTAAAAATTTACATGTATTAAGAAATTATTTTCATTGAAAAATTACTTACATTGAAAAACTACTTCACATACAAAATGTTGCATTTAAAATTATTTTTCACACTTGATGGAAATTAACATATGAAAACTTTCCTTTTCCTCTGGAAAAACTATGAAAATGATTATATAATATGGGCTATTTAAACCAAATTTTTGATATAAAGAATTTTCACACATATAGATAAATTGTATACTAAAGGTAATTATAAAAAGGTCACATAAATTTATTAACAATCTTAATGTTTAAGAGGGTGTTTTTTTAGAAATCGATTTTGATTCAACAAAATCAAGCTTGTGTCTCACATTCCATTGGACATTATCATTAGGAAATTTTTTTGAAGGAAGAACCAAAGCTTCACCCTTCAAATTAGCTAGTTTCCACTTGCAAGATAAATTGTTTGATGTCTGATGTCTTTTTGAAGACCAATAAGGGTAGATCGATGTGGTTGATCAAGCAAAATTTACCATGAATGCAAATTGAAATGAAAAGTTGAACTTGTTTAGGACGAGGCAAATTGAAGAATTTAGATTTTGTCATATGGACAATTGCTTTCAAGCTAATTGCCCTCAATAGTCAATAACACATATTCATCATTAGTTGCAATGGAATCATGAAGAAAGCCTAATTTTTGAACCATTAATTTTGAACAACGAGCATTATAATAAACACCACCTATTGTAGAAATGGTGACATTTGCTACATGGCAATTTCCACATATTTTTTGAAATGGAGGCACAATAATGCTAGTTATGGACAATACTCCAGTCATTTGGGAAAAAAGAAATGTTCAAATGAATATGTAAATGAAAATAAACACACACACACACACACACAATTACACATGAAATGGGCGAGGTTTATCTTTGCATATTTTAGTTGTTACAAGGTAGTGTAGGTGCAGGTGGCCTTCGTGGCCAATGTTTGTTAATGCACACCCTCCACAGGGTTTTGTCTTGGGCTAGGATCCACCAGGTTGGGCTTGTTGAATGAGTTTTTCACCTTGAGACTCAAACTAATTTGACAGTTGCCATTTCACAAATATTTTGCTCGTATAATGTTGCCACCTTCTACTTCAACCTCCCTTGCCCCTTCAACCTTGCCTTTGCCAATCTCCAAAAAAAAATTCCTAGGGAGTTGAGTAGGGTTGATGGGATGCATGCCTTGTAAAAAAGCATCTTGGTTTGCAACGAAATTTGGTTGTTGGACTAGATGGGCTAGAATTGAGCAAATTTGTTATTCAGCTCCTTTTCTAAATCTTTAGAAGCTACAAATGTGCACCCCAAATATTTAAAATCTTGGATTTCCCCAATTGCCTCCCCTTGAATAATAATGGGGATGGGCATCATAATGTTTCGAGGTAATGCCCCCCCATTTGCCACCCTCCAATCTCCCTTCCAAAGTTTTGTTTTCCTTACATTGATCATCAACCCCCACCTCTACATAACCGCCTCGAGAACTTGGATGCACTATTCAAGTTCCCCTTCATCATTAGCCAAAATGGCCATATCATCAACATACAAAAGTATGGTAACAATCTCCAACTTGAACAAGCCCCCTAAATTTGCCTTGAAGGGTTGGCCCTACTAGTTGATAGACAATGACACTCTAAACACAAGGTCAAGGCATTTGAATTGTGCAAATGCTTATTATATTACAAAATCCAAAAAGATGTTAAACAACAATGGTGCAATACTATAACCCTATCGAAGCCCACCCCTGAACTCCAAAGGCCAAGATTTCCCCCCCAAATGCTTTAATTGTGGTGTTGTTACTTGTATGCAAATCCCACAAAAGCTCTATTAGCGTTGTGAGCACCCCTTGCTGCCCTAGGACATACCAAAATGTATTTTTGTTAATGTAATCGTATGCCTTTTTAGGTTAACAAAACAAGCAAATAGGGGCTACCTATACTCCCTATACCACTTTATTAGCTGGTTGATGGTGAAAAACACATCAGAACAAGATCAACCTGGATAGAAACCCATTTGATCCTCGTTCAAACATGTGTCCACTTCCACATGTAGTTACCCTAGAAGCACATGTGTATACACCTTGCTGATAATGTCCAACAAACTAATCCCCCTATAGTTATCCCAATTGGCCTAGTTGTGTCTTTTGTGAAGGATCACAATTTGGGCTCGCTTCTAATTCTCAGACACTTTCCTTGAGCACCACGTCTTGAAAATACATTCGTGGATGAACATCAAACCTGCTTCCCTTCCAAACTTGAGCAACTCGACTATTACTCGGTTGGCCCCTAGAACTTTGTTGTTGTTTAACCCCTTGATTACTGTAACTACCTCGCCAAATGTGGGTTTAACCATGCCAATCCCCAAATCCCCCTTTAGTCCTAGTAGAGGCAAACCCTGAGCCTAGGCATTGGAGTAATGTGGGGGCAAACCAGGATGCGAAAGAGGTTCAGGAAGGGGCTGTAGCTCCTCATGCTCTACTTTTGTGGGCAGCTTGACAATAGGCGCACAATTGTAAAGTTTGTCAAAGAACATGACACACATTTCCAATTGCTCCCCGGTGCCTTCTGCATCCACAATTGTTGCATGCTTGTTGGGGCATTTGTTGTTGTAAATGCCTGCAAGCCACAATACCAACAAATATGCCTCGTGTTTCATGTGCTCGTGCATGAGCCGTTGAACTTGAAAGTCCTCATCTAAGTAAAAAACTATTACATCACACTTGATTGTTGTTGTTACTTGCCTTTTTAGTTGTTGAGCTAGGGACTTGTGAGTGGGAGGATTTTGGCAGCTCGTGTTTGGCTCATAAAAGCTGTTTAGTATCCTTGTTCAATTGGCCCATGTGTTGGCTACATTGCGGTATAAAGCCCAACACTTGCATTGTTGCCACCTAAAACACCTCAAAGTTGACCTCATGAGCACCTGAAACCCATTGCACACTACCTCTATGTACCATTCTTTCACATGTTCATCTTGAAATACATGCATGTTAAAACATCTTTGCTTTGTCGTGTTGCCTGTGTGAAAGGTTGCCTTCAAATGTAGCTATAACGTGCCACCTAGAAGGTTGTGAGATGTGTCGTTGTCTGAACATCCAATATGCACATGGTATGTTTGGGCCTAATGGATAAAGTTAAGATGGCAAGCATAAATGATGATGTGCTCAATGTAGGTGTTTATCAATGCCTTATTCAAATGGTGCCATGTGACTTTGAATCGATGTCGGTTTTGAAAGAAGGTGAAGGCAATCATGGGGTAATGGTGGCAACAAAACAAAAGGAACTTTAGGCCATTTTTCATGGGAAGACTGTCTTTGGTGGGGAAATTGTGCCAACCAATTATGCCCTTCCAATTAGAAAAGTCACAACTGACATGAGCATTGAAGTCCCCCAGAATAAGTGTCAAATCGCGAGCAAGGATGGCAACGACTAAGTCTGAAAATGTATCATAAAACTTATCTTTAGTAGTGTCATTGGGATCGGTGGCAATGTGGGCATTGGCGACAATCACCCATAAATGGAAACCCTTTTTTAGCAGTAGTTTAGCTCGCAATAGTCATGGACCATAGGCCTCCCAACTAAATAGGTTGGTAATCGCCCTAAGAGCCAAAGCAAAAGCAACCTTGTCACAGTCTAGCCCATCGTCATGCCTAGAACACGAAAACAAATACCCACCAACCTTGAGTGTAGCTTCTTGGCTAAGCTAGTGTGTCTCCTAAACGCCATAAAGGAGGAGTTGACACGGCTCCAGGATGTTGTTGACCAGCTCGTTGGCATGGTGCTCCTTGGTCTCTTGTTCCATGGGCTGTAAGGTAGTCACATTGAAGGACCTTAACTTGAAACTTTCCATAGGCTTGGTGAGGCGGAGAGGGATGGTAGGAGGAAGATGAACAAAAGATGCCATGGTAAATCCCTTGGCACCCAAAGGTCTTGTGGGGGGCCATGCTTTTAATCACACGTTAGTTTCAAATCTAAAGATTGTTGTATAAGGGTGCACACCACCGCGTTTCCCTTATCCAAAAAGCATGACAGGGAAAGTGAACATAAACATAGGGAAATGTGAAAAAAAGGTAGATCAATAAAAAAATAAGTAAAACCTTGCACACACATACACATAATATGAAAAACAAAAAGAATGAAATGCATAAGAAAGTGCATAAAGATGTTATGGAAACATAATAATATTTAAAAAATTAATACCTAAAGAAAAGACAAAAATTAAGATAAAAAATCAATAATAACAAAAGAAATATCAAGAAGAAAAGGTCATTCAAGCACGAAAAAAAATATTAAACCCCTTTCTTTCAAACCATATATATCTTTTGTTTGTTATTCATTTTGAGCAATTTACAAAATATGGGTGTGAAATTTAAAGCTTTACAAATGGTTTTTAAAGTGCAAAAACATTAGACCAACATATATATATCTTAAGCTTTAAAACAAAAACTAATTTTTTTAATGCTTAAACTTTACATTTTCACGTCCTTCACTTCCATAAGCCATATCTTACTCATTCAAACCCAATACTAGTAATTTTTGTGACATTAGATGCACAAAAAAAGGGGCTACAAATTTTTTTCAATGTTCAAAGGTTATTGATGTGGAAAAAATATAAAACTTTAGATACAAAGGTTTTTCACATATTTATTTACGTACCATGTTAAAATTATAACATGTTATTTGAATAAACGCACTCCAAAAATTTTATCCCATATTTTTTACCTAAAAAGAATTCCAATGGAATATATAGAGATAAAATTTTCATTCTTAATAGCAACATTGTACTCTATGTCTAGTGTGCAATAGAACATAAATTTTTGTTCTTTACAAAATTTGAATAAAAAAAAGTCATCTCAATGTAATTTTATTTTCTATGGGTCATTTTAGTAGAGAAAATTATGTGGCCGCTCAAATCTCCCTTCCTCAAGGAGGAAAGAATCGAATGGTTACTTTTGTTTTTTTTTGTTTTTTTTTTACATTAAATATGA
>Ga0209208_10008779_pt1 | contig 13401 bp, 6 predicted proteins | sample S1TSphfallax_3_FD_187694 | JGI IMG/M metagenome (GOLD analysis project Ga0209208, IMG submission 187694) | Host-associated microbial communities from peat moss isolated from Minnesota, USA - S1T2_Fd - Sphagnum fallax MG (SPAdes) (version 2) | ecosystem: Host-associated > Plants > Peat moss >...
ATCTCACTTTCCACACATTATCATCATGACTAACATGTTTAAAATAATTATAATAATGATAAATACATATATGCCAAGTCAGAATTTGGGCAATTCATTGTAGGTTTGGTGACTTGTTGACAACAATGAAAAAAAATTAGGCATTGGTTCACAAGTTTTGGGCAATGAAGTTTTGGACCTATCTATAGTTTGAATTTTAAAAAGGAAAATAAATAAATTGTTGGAGTAGTTATTGTTTCATTTGTATCTTATTTCACATAATAATGGATATGTTGTCCATGATGATTGTATTTATTTTAAATGTCTACAAAATAACACAAATAACATTTTTAATGTCCAAGTATATTAAATGTTTTAAAGAAATTTAAATATACAAGGAATTTTTAAAAATTTATTTGTGTCATTCATCTTGATCCATGTTTTGATTGCTAAATAGAACGACTTTTAGTTCTATCAATTGCAAATTTAATCCATGCCTTTGTTTCATTGGTTTCTTTAATATTGAACATGACACTGAACAATGTCAATTAAATCTCTAAAGTTTAACTTCACTTCCATTTATTGTTCCATTTTTTTGGTTTAATGCTTGAATGATATTTAGTGTAGGTTGATCATCATTGGTCATTTTTTGTTTTATTTATTTTTGTTGGTCATGATGATGATGATCCCAATGTAAGTTTATTGGTTGTTTGTAGATTTTTGCTAAAATTCAAATACTTTGTACCTATCCAAGTTAGTTTTGAAAATGTTGTGCACCACTTTTGAGACCATTTGCTAAGATATTATTTATAAGAATCCATATATTTTATATCATTTAATTGGACATTAAATTTCAGAATTCTTATTCTTGTGCATATGTAACAATTTGCATGGTAATTGCCATGTTTTCCAAGTTCCAAAATGTGGATAGTTAGCACTCCAATAATTAATTCACATTGTTTGACATATTCTAGATGCCATTATGGAACCATGTTTGAATTGGAAGTTGCTACCAATTTTTTTAAAACTTTAGAGCATGATGAACATGTTTTTTGCAATCTTTATAATAATCATCCATTGAAAATTGAAATTTTTAATGTCTTTTTGGTATTACAAACCATGATTTTTATTCATAACATATATATCATTGTGTCCACTATGAAAATTCATAAATATAATATTTTAATCTTATATTAAAAAATTTAAAAATAAAAAATTGAATTGAAATTTTAAAAATTGATGTTGTTGAATTATATGGTTTATATATATATATAAATCACTTTCATTTTTTATTTTTCATTTAGTAATTAAAAATTTAAATGATTATTTTCAAAAACTCGCCACCAATTACAATTTTTTGGTTGGATTAATTTCTTTGTCAAACAATTTGATATTTATCCTAGCTTGATATTTCAATTGATATTCAATGTTATGTGTGAAAATAGACATAAAAAACTAATTGATGATAATAAGGGTTTTCTTGGGGTGTGAGGTAGTGTGATTATGAGTGTGTTTGTCATAAGAAAAAAAACAAAATGGTGGAAAATAGATAGAGAGAGAAGCAAGAAAGTAGATAAATCAAAATATGAGTACAACATAGAAGACTTATTTATGCATTTGAGTCAAAAGACATTTATTTATATTGGGTTGTTAATGTAAAAACTTGGATCCTTAAGCTTGAAGAGACACTCAACTTATTTTTGTGTGTGTGTGTGTGTTTTTTTTATAATTGATTTTTCTATTCATTGACAAGCCCATGCTTCTTATGAATGTAGTTTTGCTTTGAAGGAGATTGGATTGTTTCAAGAGATTTTGTCAATGGCTCATGTTTGAGAATAAGACAACATACATCATTACACAAAACCACAATCTTCTAATTTTTCTCTCGTTCAATAATATTTTAAACTTTATAATGTTTAGGATTGTTGATAAATTGTACGTGATTTCTAGGTTTGAATTTCCAAAACGTTCCATATAACCATCACCATGAACAACAATGTAATGTCATCATGGATTTTTTTTGCTCATAATCCATTACATTATCTATTTTTGTGTAGTCATAGATAAACATTGAAATTTTATTGTGTTCATTGTTTAGCTAAATTACCACAAAGACAATACACAAATGTTACAACAACATTTCACAAAGAAATCAAGTTGTCCTTTTAAGCTTTACAAAGCATGTAACTTAGTTTATGCACAATATTGACATAAAAAATTAATTACTAATCTATTTGCTATGATGGGGATCAAAGATCAAGAACCACTTTTAGGTTGTGAGTCAATTTTTTTGTCTCTTGATAAGGTAAGATTGATACAAACATGGAACATACATATGTATAGTAAACATATGAAAAAAATATGCATTATTTGGAATGATACATTTTCATGGTTGATTTTTTGAATATTGCTTGTTTTTAACTTACATTTTTCTATGTAGTCAAATTATCCTTTCCTTTAATTGTGGTAGAGTTTTCCACCAATTCAAAAAAATTGATGAATTTAAAATGTTATATTCTTGGAAAGGCTTTCTATTCACTATTGTGCAATATTATGCACCAACTTTTATCAAGATTGGAGAAACTTCATAAAAGTAAAGAAGCACCCAACACTCGTATATATGTACTATAGAAGATGCCTCCTAGGGCACATTTTGCCTCCTAAGGGTCACAATTTAAGCTATTAGAGAAAGCACCCCTAGGGTGTATTTTGCCTTGTAGGAAAGCCATTAGAGCAAGGCTATGTATATTCTAGAGAATGTGACCGCCCTTAGGTTGCATTCCACCCTCTTATGAGTAACTACTACATGCCCTATTTGTGTTCTTTGGCATAAAGGGGTAGGTCGTAAGTAGCAAAACTTAGGTCGGAGATGAGAGAATCTACAATGCCAATTTTGCAATTTAAGACACTTGAAAATTCTATGAATTGGCTAGTTGGTAGTATAAGTATAGAGCCACAACCTTGAATCAAGAGTTGCTTTTATTACCTTCTATTTATTTATCGTGAGTATTAAAGTTGAAATGTTTGTGTATTTGTTTAATGCTTTCTCTAGGTGTTTTTTGTAAATTCTTTGAATTAAATGCTAATTTGGACCTCATTTTCTTCCATGATAGGTGTTAAAATAAATTTCTCTTATACTTTTTCCATGCTATTAAAGAGTCACAAACATATTTGTTAATTATCCTATTGCATTATTAAATATCCAATGGCTTGCATTAGGTTTTCAAATGCAATGTAATAACTTAATCTTGAGTAATAATAATAAGTGATATTGTTTCATCTTCTTCTCTAATCTACGTTATTTTTTATTTGTTGTGTTATTGAAACTTTTCTATTGCAATATATTGTTAAATCTTGTTGTAAAGCTTCCAACACTAGTTCTAGTTTCTTTCATTCCATTGGTAGAATCATTAACATGGCAAACTTCAATTGAAGGCTCTAACAAAATAGAATTTTGGATAATGTTACAAATAAATCATTACTATTATTAGTAGGTAAAGTCTAACCAAATTGATACACATTTTGTTGAGGCTTCAAATTTGTGAAATGAGCAAATTTAACGCTCCAAATCCTTCTCAACTTTCAAAATCTAATATGTGAGCAATCAAGCCTAAATCCCGTTGTTCCTTGTCTATGTAACACTGGATATCATCATTATGGCGTAATATTAAAAGAGGTCATGGGTTTTATAATGAATGACCCATTTCTATGAACCCATAACCAAAATTATATGGATTGACTAATGCAAATTTAGGTTTACATCAATGTCATTTTGGGACTAACTTTTAATATTTTCACAAATTGATTGGATTGTGTTTCTATTAATATTTTCAATAAGTATTGCAAAGTACTACAAATTTTTAAGTTTTTAAGGTTTTTTCTGTTGTGCAATAACACACATTTGATACCAAAAAAACATTGATTATCACATAGAATAAATAACAAGTGAGTAATTGGGATGGTAATTATCAATACATCATAGACTTGTAGTCTACCATTGCAAAAGAGGATGTCCATGAACTAAGGGATAGAAAAGGAATTTGTTTCTTTCCTTTACAAGGAGCTATATATGACACTAGAAAATCCCAATTCATGACAATGCATATCATGATGTGATATATGGGGTTGGGGAGGGAGGGAAAATGTGTGAAGCAACTTAAACTTTAAAGATGAATAAAAATGCACCATGCATAATGGAGCAAATGCACACACATCATGTGAGCCTTGCATAATGTAGTTCCATTATAATTGATCCCTTTCCCTCCCCCCCGATTGTATGTTTTGTTCCCATGCTTTTGCACCTACCAATGCCTAGGCCAAAAATGGTAAAAAACACGAGGCATAAATTTTTTTAACAATTAATGAGGTGAAACAACATAATTAAGTAGTCCAATTTTTGTCTTTTGGGGAGTTAAATTGTGGGTGTTGAATTTCTTGGATTTGTCTTGTTTTTAATGTGTTCCCATCAAATTTCCAATGGTTCCCCGAGTTTCCAATTTGTGCTCCTTGACATGTTCCCAATAACACTTCATTTATCCCACATCCTTTGCCCCACGTTCTATTCTTGTAACTTACATGAGTAGTCCAAAAATATGAAATTACAATATATCTATTAAAAGACAATTCCAAGTTTGATAAAAAAAATTTGTGATAAGCCAATCAATACATCACAAAAGAAAAAAATTTGAAGTTTAGGGATCTTCACAACTAGTTAATTTTGTTTGTTCTATTTGCTATGAAAAATTGTCACTTAAAGATGGGTGCGCATGATATGGGTGGGCTTTTTTCTTTCTTTCTTTTAAGTGGAATCCAAAAAGTTGAAAATAAATAAAAGTGTACATGTGTGATGTAATGATTGCAAGGGCCTTTGATTGATATGTGTTTGTTAAACTATGGAATTTAGTAACCTAGTTACCATGAAGGAAAAAGGTTGCCAATTAAAGAAAGGAATAAGAAAAAAATGAAAACACATGAATGTAAGATTTGTTTATTGTTTGCCTATTGTCCTATAGTAGCTGCTATCATGGAATAACTCTCGTCATGCACATATCATCATTTGTAGATTTGAAAGAAGACCCCCAATCGCCTACAAACCTTTGATAATTGTTGCTTATCATCTATATCACTTGTAAACCCTTTATAGTTGTTGCTTACCATTTGCAACACTTGTAGACCCTTTGCGGATGTTGCCTACCATTTGTAGCAACATTACCTTCCTTTCAAACCTCAAATTTCATGTTTGTCATTTTGTTGCTACCTTCCAATGGTAATTATCGTCTTGTGGTAGAAGGTACTTTCTACTCCAAAAACATATAATAGGGAAAAAAATTCTATTGCTATTGTAAAAGAAACAAAAAGGCACTACATAAAACATAACAAAACATTATGAAATCTTAATGTGTACTACCTTCCCCCACTATCTAACACCTTCCAATTAAAACAAAATTAAAACAATATGATATATTTTCAACCATTTTCCATTGCAAGAATCAAAGTACAAGATACATCCATATTTTCCACCTCTCCAATGTCACATACACATTTCTTCCCCAAGAGAACTCTCCTAACCACATCCAATCAAGAATCATACAAATAAGTGATCCACGATCCTCTTCCTCAAAGGATAAATAAGGAACATGAAAAGGATATTCACCGCACAAGGGTTGAATCTTTATTTTTCTAAATTTCATTATCATAATCCTTTCCACACATCCTAGTTAATGGAAATCCATCCATCCCTTATCCATTTATACTAATTAACTTAGATGGATTATCCCTTAATAAATAGAAGATGACAAATATGATATTTGTCACTAATAACTAAATAGTTATTAGAATGCCCTTTTAAGTAAACTAGACTAGGATATTATTTTTATTAGAATTCCTCCTATAATTAACGTCTAATTATTTTGTCCCATGAAGGTAGTTCATTATACTGACGATACTATTGTTAGAAAACACTTCCACTTTAGAATTCTCTTGAAATTGTTTTGCCATTTAACAGTAGCTACCATCCAATGATGGTATTATTGTCTCTTAACACCCATGGTGTTTAACTAACATGTATAGGACAAATTTATCATGTTAATAATGTTATAATACTTTCAAGGCATGATTTAAATTTAAAAAAATTATGTGTGATGGGTGGGGAAGACAAGGAAGGGGGGAAGGTAGGTTAGAGTTGCACATTGTTGTTAATGGTCCTTATTTTCTATCCATTTTTTTGGGGGGAGGGTGAGGAGGATTGTCGCAACCCCACTTTTGGAAGAGTGTGAGGATGACATTCACACTCATGAAATGGGGATTTGGGAGTCTTCTAAGACTCCCAAAACTTCAGAGTTCGATTTCAGGGGTCAAAACACCTCTCCTTGAGTCGTTTTTCATGTCATTGGAAAGCTCTCAACGAGAGCTATAAGTTTGCTTTAGACCTCATCCCAATCCGAGGTCTGAGCAAAGAGTTATGAACTCACAAAGTCGAGGGAGTCCAAACCGGGATAGTTTTGGGACTCCTCCTTAGGAGTCTCAAGACAAAAAGCCATTTGGATGTGGGTGCCATGGAGTAACGCAAAGAATATTATATGGGGGAAGGTGGTGGCTTCCCCCAAGTCTAGACCGTGATGAGTCTTGTGAGCACAGAGTTGCCCGTGGTTTGTCCTAGCACCCATGGTGCTCCAAAATACGAACTAACCAACTTGTTGGTTGGTTTGATGCAGGTTCGAGTGAGTAACTAAAACTTGTCCCTCTTCCTAGTCCCATTTCAGAGCTTCAACATGCCCTTCTACCCCTTTTAGTGCTGAGAGCTGGGAGCGTGCCTTCAAGTCCTCACAATTCCGCTGTTTTAGAAACCAAGGCCCATCTTGGGCCTAACTTGGGATTTGGGAGTGCATCAAGGGTGGCTATGGTTGGTATTCTACTAGAACATCATATTGCCTCAGTAATGTGTTGTTTGTACATAAAGTTTTTATTTTTTGGTGGGTATTATGTAGGGCAATTGGGCTAATCATTCCCTAATTTTTTAACCCTACACAAAAACACACATTTACATGCAAGTCCTTTATTACAAATTGTACCACCATGTTCCCACTTTAAAAGATAGGGTAATTTTATTAGGTTTGATTGGGATATTGTGTGGCAATTTGAAGCTACATTCAACAATGCAAAATAAGGGTAATTACAAAATAACGTGGATCACTTTTTGTGTCACATTGTAAGTTTTTGTTGAATGTTGTGTTTTAAGATGCCATAAAATCATCATTATGTATTTTTTTATTGAATTAAAATTCTCAGCTTAAATAGGAAAAAAATATTTATTAAAATTACAACATATATTCTTCAAATATATAATAATAGAAATTTGAAGTTGAGAATTATGGACTAATATTTTGTTTATGATTTTGTATAAATACATTTTTGTTTGTGAATTTTTTTGGGGATATGTTATAGGGATTCAATATATGATATGTTAAGAGAAAGAATAGCATAAATGAAAAACAAAAAAAAACTTGACCCAAAAAAACTATGAGCTTTTGAATGTCTTAAAATGAAGCTAATTTCAAAAATCCATTTATTGATGGATTTCAATGTTTTTTCTTTTAACATGTATGCTAAATAATCATATATTTGTGTTTTTATTCACATAATCTTTATTAGTTCATTAATCATCTTTAATCCCCCATTTAAACAATGATATCATAATAAATTACAATTTTAATGCCATTGAATGAACTTTTTATGGATTTTTTATTTGCTAGAATCAGTCCAGCTTATTTTGCAATAACCCATAATATGATGTGATTCTACATTTTGATTGGTTGGGGTATGTTAATAAATGAAAACTTGTTTCATTAGTATTTAGCCATGGAGATCAAGATAATGAAAGATGTGACTTATTATTGTATTGATTTATTATTGTGATTTTTAGGTGTTAATGACACAATGAAATGGGAAAATAATCAAATCTTTCATGAAATTACACAAGGTTGGCATTGGGCAAGGAAATGAAAATGAAGATGTGAATATTGAATACTTGAAAACATGGACCAATATGCAACAAACTTAGGAGATATTTCAAATCATATAATAATATGTTAATTTGATATTCATATATAATTTTGATATGATCTTTTTGTTCATATCAAGGTTTGTTTGGTATCATGATAAATCTTTCACAATACTAAAACATGTCATAACATTTTAGGAGATAAAGTTTTTGCTCATCTATAATCATTGTTGTTAAATGTTCAATTAAAAATTCTTACAAATTTGGATATTGGTTAAATGACAAAATTGGGAATACAATTCCAACAAAATGCCTTAATGTTAAAGTTACACAATTTGATGGATTTCATTTACAACAATGAATAGGATGAACAAAATTTTATCATATTTATGCACATTTATTTAGGTTTCGTGGACCATATAATCATAAAAGCTTATGGTGAATGTTTTTTGAAAGATGTTCATAATGGACATTCAATAGTGGTTTAATATCAAATAGACCCAAGACATTTCAATGAACTTCAATATGTATTTCATCATGGACCTTGCCAAATGGTCATGTGACATTAAAACTAAAATGTTTTGAAGATTAAAGTTGTTTCAATTCTTTTTCCCATATAACAAAAGTTTGTTTAAAATAAATTTTGAGTTATAAACTATCAAATTTATGATAAAATGTTGATGAATTTCAATTGAAGTAATTTGAATATATCTTTTGATTATTTATGCATTATAAGTCAATCAAGTTCAAAGGAATAGTTTGTTATATCTGTATGTGTTTGTGTATTTGCATCCATACATTGGTAATGCACCTTCGCAATGGATATTATTGTATTATGGATTTTCAATGATTTGAGTTATTGTATGAATGTTATCCTTTACATTGGTGTTTTATATTCTTACTACAAATTATTTAAAAAAATACATATACAATGTTTTTGGTCAAAAAGAAACACACACACACACACACACACACACAATAATATATATATATATATATATATATATATATATATATATATTATTGTGTATTATTTAAGATATATAATCAAATTGCAAAAGATATTTGTATGAACATGGTATAAAATATGAAATAAAAAATAAAAAATAATTTCATATCTTAATACTAAATGGACAAGTTTATTTAGGGTACATAAATATGGACATAATGACTATGGTGAAAGGTATCAAATATGAAATAAAAAATAAAAAATAATTTCATATCTTAATACTAAATGGACAAGTTTATTTAGGGTACATAAATATGGACATAATGACTATGGTGAAAGGTATACCTACGTATCAAATATAATGTACATGATATAAGATATGGGATGAGGTTATAAATTTTTTTGATTAGTAGAAATATAAGATGTATTTTTAATTTACTAGAATTAAGATTAGATTTAAATAAGGTTGTTTAGGGTTTTGATTGGCCAAGGTATAAAATATATAATTATAGATGTAATGACCATAGTGAAAGGTATATGACCTATTATTTAAAATATATGATTTTTAAAAATTTAGGATATTTGATTGGTCATGGTACAAGATATGCAAAATATGAAATCTAGGATGCCTTTTCATATTCGTGTAGGGGTAGGGGAAATGAACTGGATTATTTAAAAAAAGATGAGGTAGGTAGGGTGCACAAAATTAATGGTGTTTGATCGCCATTATTGAACACCATGGTTAGGGAAGAATTGTATTTTAATAGTTAAATAAATATTTATATTTAAAATTTGAAGGTTCAATTTGAAACTATGAAAAAGATTTAAAAATGATGGTAAAGGAGATGCAGGTTTATTGATTTAATAATCAGATTTTTGTAAATATAAATATTATAATAATTAAAATGGAATTTATTTGAATAATTAAATGTATTTAATTAAAATTAAATTTTATGATCATGTACTTTGACTTGTATGAAAAAGAAGTAAGAATAATGGTAAAGAATGTGGAGGTTTAATAGTTATTTTATAATATATTTAACATTATTGAATATATTGTAATAATTAATTAAAAAATTTAAGCTTCATTTTGAGGAAGACTTCAAAGCCCATATGTGAAATTGAAGTAAAGATAATGATAAAGTAGGTGGAGATTTGAAAGGTATTTGAAAATTTTATGGAAAGTACTTGTTCATAGTTAAAGAAATATTTATGATTTAAATTTGAATTTTCACTTTGAAAAGGAAGTTTTCATAAGGTTTATGACAAACTAGGTAAAAGATGATGGTAAAGCAAAAATTGAAAGGGTATATTTGAAAATAATTTTAAAGGTTTCTGTTTTTAGGTAGGTGGGTAGGGGAGAAAGATGAGTTAGCTAGGGTTGGAAAAGGTAGTTTTTTAGTGGATGGCATAGAAATACATGCATGATGACAATAATTAAATGGTGAATAACTTGAAGCCATAGACTTTGGATAGATCCAAAAAAGCAAACATAGTAGAACCTTGTGGTTGAAGAAAGAACTTTAGATTAATCCAAGGTTATATAATATGCTAATTCAAAATTATTTCATAATTTAGTTAAAATATCCAACTCTTATTTTTACATGTGATTTAGGATTTCTAAAAGTGAAAATTTCAAAAATTGAAAATAAAATAAAATATGGAAAAAATTACTAAAAAAATTCAAATTGAAATATATAATATATTTTGAGCATTGTATATATAGTTGAAGCCCTTGCCCTTTGTACCTTCTATCTACCCAGCGCTCCACCTGCTATGCCCTTCTTGAGATAGTGTAGGATGGGTGGGTAAGAAATAGGGAAGTAGTTATGAAAAAGAGGTAAAGATAATTGATTTGGAAATTTTCAAAGGGTTTGTGGAAAAAATCACTAGTAGAGGAGGTGCAATTATAAAGGTAGAATTAATGTGCCTTTTCATATTCATGAAGGGAGCGAATGAGGTAATTAAGGCTAATAATAATAATAATGGAACATAATAATTGTTTTGAAGAACATAATTACACCATTACATAATTATGTAGATAACTTAAAATCATAAACTTTATATAAATCTAAAGAAAACATGATAACAAGAATTATGTGGTGAATGGCTTGAAACCACCACAACCCCATGGTTAGGGAAAAGGTTTTGGATTCATCCAAGGTTATATAATGTCAATTCAAAAAAATTATAATTAAAACATAATTCATAATTTATTTAAAATGTCAAAATATTATGATTCCACTTGCATTATCTCCTACTTGCATTATTTATACCTTTGAATTATACATTGTAAATAAAAAGTATTAAATAAAAAAACTATTATTCTTAAACATGTACAATGGAAGAGAATGCAATGGTGTAATATTTAAAATCATTTAACATGATAAATAGTTTTATAAACATGAAGACATTACTATTTTTAATGTAAAATAAATGAGAAATGTGAACTAATCATTTTTCAAAAAATCCAAATTCATTTAAAGGTAAATACAAAGTTAGATTATTTTTTAAAATTTGAATTTTATAATCATTTTTTAGATGTGAAAGGTTATATTTAACTTCACTTTGAACATAAAGGTTATTAAAATATATGTGTGAAAGATGTAAGAATTATTGTAAAGAAGGTGCATGTTTATCAATTTAATAGCTATTTTGATAACTATAAATATAAAAATCATTACAAAACTATAGAATGTACTCCGATAGTTAAAATAATTTTTAAATTTAAATTCTAAAATTCACTTTGAAAGAGAAGATTTCAAAAGGTACGTGAGAGAAAGATAAAGACAATAGGAAAATAGATATAGATTTTGAAAAGTATTTGACAAATTTATGAAATATATTCCAATATTTAAATATTTTTAAAATTTTAATGAAAAATTTCACCTTGAAAGGAAATATATTTCAAAGGGTATGTGAAAAAAATTAAAATAATGATAAAGGAGTCAATATTTAAAAAAAGATATTTGCAAAAATAGTTGTAAATGTTTTGCATTTTCATGTAGGTGGGTAGGAAGAAGAGAGAGGTAGCTAAGCTTGGAAGAGGGAGTTATTTTAGCAATGGCATAGACATACATACACGATGACAAGAGTTATGTGATGATAGACTTAGGATAAATCAAAAGAAAGCCTAAGGAAAGTAGTGCATCATTGAGCTTTCACCTTTCAAGGTTAACCGTTAGATGCCTTGAAGAAACTATAAAGCTCTTTGCAAAAAAGTATAGGGTTAGTGGAAGATACTTATATAATGTAATTTCTTCTTCATAAAATGAGGGTTTGTTTAGTTTTGTAATGGGTTTTATGTTCACTATTGTTTTTCTTCTTCTTGCTTATTTGAACTTGAAGAAGTTTAAACAAGAAAATAAAGAGTAATTAGTTTGAGAATTAGTGAAAGTAAATGTATATATTAATTTATCTTATTTCATATGTTATATATTGAAAGTTTATAGCAATTGAAAGAAAAAAAAAAAAAAAAAAAAACATTTTCATTTTCACATTGCATGACAAGTATAGAAATTTAAATAAAGTGAAATGTTCACTTTTTCAATTATTGGAAGGCATATAGATGACAAAATTCAAAAAGGGAAGAAGAACAAAATTTTGAAATGAGTTCAAAGTTTTTAAACTATTTAAATGCAAATTGGACATGCCTATATCATAAGTTGCAAGGAGGCAACTTTATCCAAGTTCTGACCCACACTTTTTTTTAATAAGGCTCAAGCTCCAAATTTAAGCCTTTTGAACCCTAGACCTTTTCTAGAATTATCTAAGATATTCAATTTGGGTTTTTTACTCATTTGTTGGAGCAAGACATCCGGACCTAAGGATGAGTGAAACTTTCATTTAAGCTTTCCTCCAAGATGCTTTGGCCAACCTTTTGTATTAGGGTCCACATACTTAATAATTTGAACCTCCTCCCCAATAAATTGCCTAACTTCAATTATTGACAACAACAATGACTGCAATGTGAACCTAAATGAAGCAAAATAATCAAAGAGGGAGTGGATTCTATCTAGAAGCATAATAACTTAAAAGGGTTGTGTTATTACTATTATTTATGACTAAATTTTGGTCACCATAAGAGATCAAGGCACCTTGGTCCACTTGTCCTCAAAAATTAAAACTAAAAAAATTTGTCAACACAATGACAAAAATTCAAGCACGACCTCTTTTTATTGGCAATTGAATTTTGCGACTAAAAAACTTACAACTGAAATTTGCTTGCAATTGAATTTAGGTCAGCACCTTGATAGTCTAGTTTGTTTTCTTGGAGAAGGTGGATGAGTTGGATTGGGTCCCGGTCCCCTATTGCAATTGAAATTCAATTCCAAAATTATTATTAAAATATTTGGCACAAGCAACCAAATGGATTGGATCCTAGTCCACTTGATTTGAGTTTAGCTAGCTTGCATAATCCACCCAACTTGGAAAATAAAAAATAAAAACCACGACAAACACAAATTGTTTTTGA
>Ga0209208_10008780_pt1 | contig 13400 bp, 20 predicted proteins | sample S1TSphfallax_3_FD_187694 | JGI IMG/M metagenome (GOLD analysis project Ga0209208, IMG submission 187694) | Host-associated microbial communities from peat moss isolated from Minnesota, USA - S1T2_Fd - Sphagnum fallax MG (SPAdes) (version 2) | ecosystem: Host-associated > Plants > Peat moss >...
AAGTGGACTCAATAATTTTTGCCTTCAATCCAATACCAAGACCACCATGACTTAATAGGATGAGTTTGTCTAGCAGGTCCCTTGTTTATTGTGGTGTAAAGAATTGTCATAATAATGTACCAGTGTGTATAATTTGACATTCAGGGAGCTCAAAGGATAAGGAAGAGCTGAATAACCTACATGATGTGTGAATGTATTTTCCTTGCCTGTATGAGTGCATGATCACTCTGGGAATGCAACTATTTTGCATCACTCAACTTGAGAATGGGAGGCGTTCCAGCAGCTTCAGTGAGTCCAGGCTTTGTTATTCATTTGGTGAAGCAAATACATGAAAAGAATCAAGTTATTGAATTGCTGGAAATGAAAGGACACAAAGGAATGCAACTCAAAATGGAACTCCTAAGATGTTTTTTCAAAATAAAACCCAGAAATACATAGATTTTTTTCTTCATGGGTATATTCTGAACCCTAAATTGAAATTCATTGGCAGGTGTTTTTAAAAAGATTTTGGAATGTGTGATAAAATGTGCTAACTAAAATACACCAGTGTCAAAAAAAAACTTATGAAATGTACATCAAGAAACAGAAAACATGTGTTTTTCCTTGTGCCCTAATGGCCAGGGCGTAGGGAATAAAAAACTGACCAAAATTTGAGTGGCCACTGAGGGAAACTTCAGGTTATTCTTGAATCCTGTTACCAAAAAAGGAGGGGATGACTTAAACAGTAAACCCCTTATGGCTTGTTTCATCATACCAACATCAAGCTTGCTGCAATGTCTATAGCCAGCTATGTATTACAATGGTTATAAACATCGTCATACTCCTATCCTAGGCTATGTCCAAACTACCAACTACCAACTTCAGGGGATCAGAACACTCCTGGCTATTTGGTTGCGGTTCATGCTTCAATGTAGACATGGGTTTCTTCAATATTTATGTGCTAATTACAGAGCAATAATTCGAAGAACCATTCTTAACTATTGTTGGGTTCCTATCACACCATGATTCTTCTCCAAGTACTTGGAGGTTTGTTTCATATCAGAGTTGCAGTTCTATCAGTTTCCAATGAATCCAATGTATATCTCCTATGAAAACTGTTCATACAATGGAAACTGTAATATGTCTGGAATTGCAATTGGAATGTTGCAATTTGACTGATGTTTTCTTATAAAGTTTGAACCCTAAGTTTTGTTTATTGGTAGCTGTTGTGGCTTTTACACTTTTCAGTGTTGACCACTGAGTGGGCTTAGTTCTTTCTTTGAGTTTCCATTTGCTCTCATAAATATGAGTCTCTCACATCTCATCTAGTATTCATTACTGAACTCAATTTTAAATTCAAGATCTGCTGCAACTTTGTCTTATAGAATGGTCAAGCCTGTGCCCTTTATGTTTGGTAAACTGCCAGCAAGCCCATTAGCAAGCTAAGGCAACTCACACTCAACATAATGGGCAAGGGTGACACCATTCCATGACTTTTAAGGTCTGGGGTGGTCAATTCAATTATTTTTAAGAAGATTCATGTTTTACAGACACAATTTGGTCACTATTATGAGTGTATGATCATCATACCACAAGATTACATCATGTAATGTGGTAAAAACAAATGACATAATCTGCCACCTTAATGTTTGGTAACATGGACTATCAAATACGACCTTACCACCAGCAGATTTGGAGATTTCACAACTACAGAACCTTGACTCCAACATGGGCCAAACTTGTACTCATGAACATCAACAAGATGGATGAATGTTAAATAGCTTTGTATGAAGGTGATAAGCACAGAAGGGCATGGAGCTTAAGGTAGCAGCTGTAACATACAAGAAGATGGCCTCAGAATCATGTGAAGTAACCATGGCAGCTGAAATGAAGTGCAAGTCTGCTAGTAGCTCACTGCCATTCTCAGGTGGATCCACCAAGATCATTCAAACTCCTCCACCTTCTTCTATCCCTCCACTCCCTTTTCAACAGAGGTGGAGATTCCATGCAGGCAGACACCTAGATGGTTCCAGTCACCTTTTTCTGGGTTAGTGTGCTATTCAAGCAATAACAGACCGCAATTTCCCGTACACAAAACTTAATCCACTCCAACAAGAAGTCAGATGGACTAGAATGTCAATCTGCAAGAATTGCACATAGCCAAGGAAATGAAATAGTCTACAAACATTAGCTCAGGAAAGCCAATATTCACCCATGCCATCAAACAACATAAATTCACAGGTTATAGCCAGTTATTCTCTAAACAGCAAACACAGCACCCCATAATATACCTATTCTAGCTACTTGCAGTGCCATCGACCCTGCACTCTAGGATTTTGTCAGTGGAATGTAGCAAGGGTCCTGAACAGGTGGGCTAGCTTCCATTTCCAGCAGGACTAGGCAGACCCACATCACCAGCAGAGAATGCAGGAAAGAATCAATGTTCCAGTTTCTTCTACATCATGCTCACCCTCTGCTCAAACAATCCTTGAAATCAACACTCTAAAATATATGTGGTTTTATTATCAACCAAGCTATTTCTGAATTATAGGACCAGGGTTGAAGAACCCCTTCTTTATCAACAGCATTGTCATTCCAAATTCCATTGGAGGCAGCAAGTTATATAATGAACTGTGGCTCACAAAAAGTGCATCCAAAGGTACCTGCAGCAACCCAGGCTGCTGGCATCCACAGACCATATGTTGGTTATACTGCATGGTGTAGACCCTCCATTTCCTGCTCAACACAGAATCCCTTTCTTATAAGCACAGAAGGCTCCAACAGTAAATTGTATTTCCAAAGAGAGGCAGAGGACAATCTGCTCCTAGGTACAAATGTGAAGAAGTCCACACCATCACAAATTGCTCCATCCATTGCTGCCATGAACTCAGTGTGAACTCATCTGTCTCCAGCATCAAGATCTGGCCAACACAACTTCACATCCTGCAATCCTCGCATGTGGAGCACCTTCATTGGCAGTCCCATTAGCTTGTCCAGACACAATTGCATCTGTTGAGCACAGCCAACATCAATCAGACAAGCCTATCTTGGGAATGCTAACATTAAAGGCTACATCTACAGTTGACCCGATTCCATTGTCAACTGCATCAAAGTCATCATTATCATTGTAGTGAGAGTTATAAGATGTTAATCTAAAGTTCTTCCCTTGAGCTGCACACAACATACTCCAGGGTATCAAGCAAACACAAGGTTTTAACATTAGAAAAGAATGCTCTCAAAGTGCAATTTTACCACACAAAATCAAATTCAGTAAGCATAACTTCATTCCGTAGACATCAACAACAGAAAACAGTGTAAGCATGGAGAGCAGGAGTGCATGCATTGTCTGCTCTTGTTCTGCAGATGAATCACAAAATTTGCATTAGGAGTATACATCAGCAACTCATCCACAGGACATCCTTCACATAACACCTCACGTCACCATTTGGTTACCCTATGTCAGAGATTCATTAGACGAAATGGACTATGGGTTTTGTGGCCATGACCATTCAAAGAAAGTGGGTTTAGAAGTCCAAACCTATCAACTTCCTGCATTGTAGACCTGAAAGGATTTTGTAAGAAGTGCATGAGTTGTGAACAGTATTAGCTGAAAAATGTGCAACAGAAATTGGTGCCTGAGTAGTCCATTTGAATTGGATCCAATAAATGTGAAATCTGTACTCAGGGAATCAGGAAGAGCTGGCAACACCTATCCAACTTGGAAGATGCAACCTCCATAAGAATTTCCATATTGAGTCTTTTCAATGACTGGCAATAATGTGTTAAAGACTGACAACATCCATGAAATGAAAAAGGAAGCACTCTATCAGCACAAATGTAGCACTACTTTGCAGCTGGATCCATAATCTACACTGAAAAGGTTGTGCAACCATCTTTGGATTGCAGCAACCCACACTAACCACTGAATTCATCAGCTAAAACTGTCCCATCCTACTAGATTGCCACCCAACACTAGCCAAAATAATAAAGTCATGCACAGGGAAACATGCACAAATATTCACACCATTTTATTTTTTGAGGGCCAAGTTTGATCCAAACTGAACTCAATAACCTGTGTGAAGTAATTCTTACTGTGCTCTGACCTCTATCAAACTACATGCGCCAAAGACTCCAATGGGTGTGGCAATTCCTTGCAACCTTTGAGATCACCATTGAAAACAATGGCTCAAATGTGCTCCAGGGCCAGACTTTCGCCACAAGAATATAGGTATTCTCACCTAGGAAGACTATTGCTGAAATAAGGTTGCAAGACATTGCCAAAGATGCAAATGGAAACAGAAAAACAGATTATGAACAGTTACTGATCATCCTTATAGCGTGCACATAGAAAAGGGAAGAAGCCTATTGGCAAATTGTTTTAGTGCAAGCACCCACATTTCAATCCTAAACAATTCCCTCAAAACACATCTCCAGAGTCTCCTATTACTCTGCTGCTCAACAACATACAAATTGAGTTCTAGAGGTGAGCTCCACTGCAAAGCATTTCCAACTCAAGGCAAATTGGTGACAGAGAAGCAGGAACTGCTGATATTCCAGCACCACTGCAAGAACACCAACTGGAATTTTACAAGTCTGGTAAGCACTAAGTTTGTGTATAGTAATGCTTTCTATCGATTATACTGCCTTTTCCTTAACTGCAGTATCAGCTCAAATCGACCCATTGAGTCTCTGCGGAAGAACCCACAATCCACCCATTTGCACCCTGCAGCATACATGAGGAAGAAACAAACCATTTTTCAATCCTCTTTGCACCATAGTTAATGACAGAGCTATAGAAACAATTATGCCTCTCAACTGAGCTAACTGATGTACTAACAATCCATAAATAGTCCTGATCAATCACATCCATATTCACTACAGAATCAAGTCAGTGTGCAGCAATATAGCTCCAGTTCACCTGTAGTTATGCCTCTTCTTGCAGGTGATGATTGATGTCATTTGAGCTATCCAAGGGCATATACTGTGCCATTATTGCCCTTATCTCTGAGTCCATGTATGACTATTATCCCCACATTCCAAACCCCAGTCCCACATCAGTACAGAAAAGATTGTAAAGAACTTTCATGAAAAACCCCTAAAGTGGCTCATCCCCCCAGAGAGACACTTCACAATAAGGTTGCACCCTCCAACACACACCTCGAAATGGACAACCAAAATTGCAAAAAATGTGGTAGGGACCCTGTCTACCTATACAATTCCTAGTGTCATAAAACAATGTAGCTAAAATTTTACATATGGAACCAGAGTCATCATACACTACAAACAAAAGAGCAGATTGAATGCATACCCGGAGTCGATACTTGTAGATGACATAACCACCTACTGCAAGCACAGCCATACCGGCAAGAACAATGAAAGACACCACCCACCCAACTCTAGATTGTTGGCTCTCAATTTTACCTGCACAGAAATTCAGATTTCCCAAGAGAATTCACTTGTAAATCACACTGAATGAATCACTTGGATTTCCTGAAAACATAGTCACAGTTGCTATCAAATGTGAAATCATTACAAGCATGTCTGTACACAAAGATATCAACTTACTTATACAGGTGTCATGTTCTCTCATGTAGAGGAGGTCATCACTTGAGCAATGGCAATCATAGCCACCCCATGTGTTGTCACAGTGGCAGTCTGCACACTGACATTTTGTCCTTTCTTTGCACTCATCAATATCTGCAGACAGATAAAATGGTTCTTAAATCTCCTGTCATTGCTCTGCTCTCAACCAGTGTTCTCAGGACAAACACAAAGCTAAACTTGGCTACACATCTTGGCAATAAAATAGTCACTGCACACATGTGAACCAACTGCGAAAACACAGACAATGCCTGGCCCACAATTTTCTAAATGGAAGGATGAGACTGTTCAAGCTGTGAGATAACACTTATTTAGAAAGGTACCAATTTTCCATAGGTTTCTAACCCTATTATGCTACTGCAGATTTCTTTAGGGAGGTTATTTACATCAGAAAGATTACTTCAAACATGATGATTAGGTGAACTAGAAAAGTAGCACATTAAGACCCAGCTCACTATTAAGGCATGTTCCAAATGAACACTAATAATGTGTTCAACATGAATGGATCAAAGTGTTGAATGGATTCAGCATACCAACACACGAATCAACACCATTGCCTCTAAAACCTTCTGGGCATTGGCAACCTTTGACCTCAGAATCCTGCACAAGTAAAAACCCAACCACCCTGTCATTTCATTGTCATTAACTAGTGCATCTGGGACAATATGCCTCATGCAGACTTGCAAAAATTTCCCATGAACAGTGAAGAGTCAACAAACAGTCTTTGCACTGGTGTCAGACCAGCAAAAGAACATGGGAGCAGAAGTATTCTGAGTTTCTTACCAGGCAAGCAGAGAAAGTTACATCCCCACGAGTCTCATGCCAGCAACCACCATTATCCACCTTACACCGTCCCAGTCCCATGGCTGCTCAAACAAGAAGGGGCAACATCAGTAACTATGTGTTAATCCACTGAAGTGCTGTTGGACACTTTAATGAGTCAGACAAGACCTGCAGCTACAACCAGAAAGACACAAAAGAAAGTGCAATGACAATTCTATAGACTTTTCAGATTATAAGTTGGTCAAAGGTGAGATTGAAGAAGACAAGTACAAACCCCACAGCTGCATCTCAAGGACTTAATCCAGAGCAAGATGCAGTTTAGGGTCTGCATCTGAGTTGCTTTGCAGCAGTAAGAGTTTCTTTTTCTATGACCAAATCCACATACTCTGCACTCAAGTCAAACTGATGTAGCTCAAGGAAAGAGGAAAATGATGTGGACATGCACCTTCACATGAAGTATAACCATCACCCTGAAACTGCACACCATTAACCAGTGGACAATGGCAAACACGGCCACGAAAGGTGTCCTGTACACACAGCTCAGAATAAGTAACAAGAAGCAGAAGATACTTCTCACTGAGAGCCTATCACCATCTAATCTTCAAAACCTCAAAATATGGAAATAGTACTCTAGTGAAGTATCACCTTGCAGGCTGTGATATTTAAATTTGGGTTTTTCCAGCACCCTCCATTGTTCACCAAACATTCGTTTGTCTCCACACCTGCAAAGCCACTAACAGCTTAAAGACTTGTAGTTCCGGGCTGTTCATCCTACTGCTGAGTTCAAATCTGGCACCAATATTAACATTCCTATTGCAAAATAGATAAGACAGAAACAGTTGCCAGTTTCAGACATGTTTGACACAATACCTTCACTTAAACAAACAGGTGGGTCAGTGGTCTCCTCAAATCCAGAACAGATTGCCTTCATGACACCTCCCTTGTCCAGCTTCCCTGAAATAGTAGGAAACACAAACAAAATACAAGGCATGACAAAACCATACTTTGATGGGTCTTAAAAGCATGAAACTTTGGGAAAGTGAGTTCAAGTCTCGAAGTGACAACAGTTGTGTTCAAATGAATTAAGATGATGATTCAAAGGAAATCAATAGAGAATCCAACAGACCTCGGTACTGCCTCTGGTTGATGATGAGTGTTGGCAAAATTGTAACATCACCACGTGTACCTGTTCCAACCTGCAAAATGTAATGTTCTTTGAATCATCAACTGAAAAGTGCAGCTAAGTAGCATATTTTTGCATATTATCCACCATCAGAAACAATTATACATTATCTTCTCTTCCCCAATGCCAATGTTGTACCTTCATTCTGAGGTGGGAACCCCTCCAATATCTGAACTGTGCAGTATCACTATGCTCCCACATAGATAAAGACATGAACACTAAAATTAACATGAAGTTGTCAAACATCCCATTTCCAACATCAGGGTTGTTACACATCTAGGCCTTGAGCAAATGACTCCAGTTGAGCATGTCAGTTAAAAGTGACAACAATAACAGCCAAGCACACAAATATTGTTGAGCACTTCTCTTTACATATGAGTTGAAGTCAACCCAATTAGGATTGAGAGATGATCTAGGAATAATAGAGATTCCAGTCTGACAACATGTCAGTGAACATGGAAAAAAGAAAAAAGGGATGGCAAACCTAAAGTATAGACGAAAATGAGGAGCAGCTTGAACAACACACACATGTTCATGACTTCCAATAGCAACATTTATTGTAGTGACCAGCTACCATAACATCCCAACTGACTCGTCAGCATCCAGCCATGGGTGGAGGTCAATGTCATACATTAACCTATGTACTTAATTTCCATCACAAGGCAACCAATAATAGGAAGATTCAGCCAATATCCTGGCTAACTCAATAAGAAATAAAAGAGAATGAGATGATCAAGGCAACCAAGACAAAAGGGGAGCACAAGAAGAAGAAAGATGAACAAGGAAAGAGGTAGAGAAACAACATGGAGAACTTAGATGCAAGATCTGATGAAGACAAGGTGAACTGAACTTTGGAAAGACCCAGGATTATTAAAACCCTTGAGGTTATCATTTTGAAGATTCCAAGGCAAAAATGACAAAAATAGAAATCCATGTTTTGCAACCCTCTGTTCATTTCAAAAGACAACTTTAAAGAGTAATCCTTTCCCTTCAAAAGACTAAGCTCATCCTTTGAGCCATGAAGACCAATCTGGAGCTACAAAGCCTTCAGAAGACATGAATATGACCATTGAGACAATCTAACAAGATCTAAAACATATGAATCCACATGAGGCACCACACAAATCATGTTAATACCTGCACATTCTGGCTGAGAAAGCTTGTCCAAAATGTCCATGGTCAAGACTTTGGAATATTGGGTTCTTTCAAAATCCAAGAAATTGCAAAAAAAGCCATTACAGTACGATTAAACTCAGAATGATCTATTGTACATTCCACAATCAACAGCAGCTTTGTCTAGAATCATCAAGACAGAAATGAGGTATATCAGGAACTAAAAGATCTTCCACAAACCTTCTTACTAATATCATTGACCAGAATAGATTTATAGAAGGAGCTTCACCATGTTGAAATTTCTGCAAGAGTAGGATTGAATGCATTTACTTAGAAATTACCTTGAGACACAAGATTAGATAGAGCAACTCTCATGAGGATTGAGAAACCTCCAAACTCATGATTAGGAAAGCCAGAACAAGGTTCAAAACTTTTCTTGAAGTCAACAAAAGAATTCCAGATAAGGACTGAAGAATTGGGAAGAGGAAGAAGAAAGGCACTGAAGGGGAGAACTTGAACTTGAACAATAACACAAGCAGTATGAACAAAATCAACAATCTCTCGGTTGGTCACTTGACAAGATTAGGAAAAAAACTAATCTACTTCTGTAAACATGTATGAGGCCCTATGGGTGAAAGATGGAATCCAGCAATGAATTGTTGGGGAGAGAATCCCTCTCCATCGAGGAGGCTACAGGAAGAGAGGGAGGAGCAAGATTAAGAGGAGATTAAACTTTTTGCTCTGCCCAATCCTTCTAAGAAACAGAACAAAGTATTTACAACCCTTTTTGTTACAAAAGAGGAGCAAGACCAAGAGAAAATAAACTTTCTGTGCTGCCCAATCCTTACTTCTAAGAAACAGAACAAAATGTTTACAACCCTTTCTGTTACAGAAGATAGGTTTATGAGATATCTTTCTACTGCTGACTCACATCCTATTATATCTAGAAAAAAAAGAGCAAAGGATATTCATACATTTCTTTCTACCAAGGTTGAAGCAATTTCAAATCTTGTATTTTTCATATTTCCCACTTGAATCTCTAACAACCTTTTCAGTAGGGAAGACCCAAAAGGAATGAAAACCTCTTTGTTTATATGCAGCAAACAAAGGTTCAAACGCAAAGGAAGAATAAATAAGCATTCACCTCCTTTAATGTTCTTGGAAGCTCTCCAAGGCTAACCCACACATTTAAATAACATATGGCACTTTACCAGATCCCACATTATAGATTAGATAGAATACTGCTCTATGTGACACAGGACATAGGTTGCCAAGAATTTTGAGGTATTGTCTTAACATTCTGAGCTGTTGACACTATCATAGGCAAACTAGAGAAGTGCTCACTGATCAGTGAATGAACAAGACATATAAATAATAAAAATAAGGTGTGGATGCTATGAGTCACAAAACAAAATAGGCTCCTCAGTGCTGAAGAATAACCTACCTGTGCATCTTGTTCTGCCTTTAGTAACGGGTTGTCAGCATTAGCCTCTGGGTCACCCATACAGGTACGAACATCCTCAAGCTTCAGAGCTGCAAAACATGCACACAGCATAAGGGTGGGAACAATCCTGAAAACAATATATTTAGAGATTGCAGATAAAACTTGACAATATACTTTGCTGGTAACAGGTACCAATTCTGACCAAACGAAAAAAAATTCAAAAAAGATGTTTAGTCAAAGAATGCTAGTCATCAATAAATTTCAGATGACAAGTGGAGACTTGAAAGGACAGCAAGATGGATTTATGGATGTACATACTTAGAAGACAGGCATTGGCATTAAGGGTAGAAGAGGCAGAAACTTACATAATGAGGTGATGACTTTCTCTGCACACTCACTGTTGTATAGTTTTTCTTTCATGGGGCACCGTATTTGAAAATCAGTGACATAATCCCACCATACCCAAGGCCGTTGAGCTTCCTTTGCTACCTTGAAAACACACAGTTGGCGCAAATTTTCCAAAACCACATCCTTCCCATCATATCCCGTAGTGAAGTCCTGCTCTGGATCTGGAGCACAGTATCGGCCTCCATTGATACACTGGGATTTGCACTGCTTGGAGTCAATGAAGGCTGTAGGGCAGTACCAAGTGATGTAATGGGGAGTGAACTGCGTGTAACCACCTTTCTCCAAAAGCTGGGCCACACCCTTGAAGTTGCTCTTGAATTCAACTTGGGCGTCACACTTGGGTCCACACTCATCATTACTGTTGGTCCAAAACTCATATTCAACACGTTCGTCAGGGTGTGGGAGTGATTCTCGCCAGTCAAGGTTGATGGTCACCATTTCTTCAGAAGATAAGGCTCCCTTCAGTTTGTCACCTAGTTTCTTCTCAATCAATGCAGACGGGATGGTAATGTTCGCTACTAGTTCACTTAACTTGCCTTCATCAGGTGTGTCCATGGTGATCAGAGTCTCCACCTTGTTATCTGCCACTAGCACTGCTGCAGCACCTGCAAGTTGAGCATTCCATGCCTTCAAGGCAAAATAGCATCCTGCAAGACACTCAAAAACACAAAAATCAGAAATTCATTTACTCCCTGGAACACACCAAATTCCAAAGGCCCCCAAACCAAACATGACTCTATTAACAATAATGTCATGAAGCATATGCTACCCCACCATCCACTGAAGTCCTCTGGTTTTAAGTTTTCATGAAACAAAACCTACTTGATATTTGAGGCAATAAGAAGAAAGAAACAACATTACCTCCACGATCAAGAAGAAGGAACACAGGCCGACCCCCATTTTTCGAGGGTTTGAATGATTCAACAAAAGGAATACAACCATCTGCTCCCTTTGATGGATAAATCACAGTTCCTGCCAATGTGCCACCATACTGAGGAACTCCAAAGTTGCCTATAGCAGAATCATAACTCCCCTTCAAGGAATCTGGTGAGGTCACAGTCAGGCTACTTGTTTCAACTAAAAACTTGCCCCATGCTGGTACTGCCATAGCCAGGGCAAACAACAGAATGGCTAAGCCTGCCCTCATAGGGACCCTTTGACCTCTCATTTTGCTAGCCACCAACACCTGCCACAGGGTTCTGCTTGAAACTCCCAAAATGTGGAATCTCTTCAGCACGAATGTTGTTGTTGTTGAAGCTTGTCGCTTGAGCTTGTCTTTGTTGCAAAGACTTCAAAAGAGTGTTACTCAATTCCTCTGATGTCAACCAAGGCCTGCAAATGGAAACCACCAGCAAACCTGGCATAAGAAACAAGTAGCATGCATACATATCTGATGTCCTGAGCATCAGACATTCCACTTCATTCAAGCAAAACAAAAGCAGAAGACAAAGCATGATCTACTTTCTAAAGAGTAGGTCATGCTATCACTTGCTGCAGTAAAGATTTCCGCTCTGACAACTCATGTCAGAGAGAGGAAATCACGAATTCGAGACAGAACATTGATGTATCTGGACTTCAAATTTCAAAGACTCTGAAAACTACTTCAACATGAACACGGTAGTAGAACCCCGCATGAAAACAAGACCTTCACTTTGTCCCAACGCAACTAAAAGCACAACTTGTTCGCATAAAAGAAGAGCACACGCCGAGAAACCAATCCTACGACTACAGGGAAAAAAGCATTTCCAGCTTCGGTTTTTAGGGTTCCAGATCCTAAAAGCTCCAAAAATATTTCAAGACAAACCCTGACCTCCATCTCGTCCCTCTACAAACAAACAACCTACAGTCCAGGAAAAAACACAACAGGGATGGACACACACATGAGAAGCAGCCAAAATAAGACTTTCCTTGGAGGCTTGGAGGAATGGCTATGACTAAAAACAACAAACAGTACCACCTCGCTTATTTGTTTCCTAAAACACACACAATGTGAAGGCAGCAGCAAACAACACACAGGTGTCAAGAACAAAAAACTACCAAAGACAATGCCGCATGGAAAGCACAACAAACGGTTTCCAAGTTACAGAAAAAAACTCTCGCCTTGCAACAGACCGTCTCCGCTTCTCCAAAGCTTGGATTTCGACAGATTCCGGTCCCTCTCCGAAGCGATCTCGCCGAAATCCTGTCCGTCTCAGCAACGCTCGCAATGCTCTCTTCTCTCGCTCCTCTCTCTCGTCTCGCGCTCCCTCGCTCACTAGAGCTTGCGTTAAGACAAAGAACCGCTGGGTTTTGAAACTACCCAATGGATCTCTTCCTTACCCGACGTATAACCTCTCATACCCTGGAGTGGTCAACACACAATCCGGCAGTAATTTCGTCATAACCGACCAGTAAATTTCGTATAACCGACCAGTGAATTCGTGTTAACCAACTGAGAACAGGCAGCTCCGAGGGCGTAACTGGCTAGTAAATTAAATTTAACTAGCGTAACTGGCTTTTTACTCCCGCTACTCCTGCGTGTCAATTTCCCAGTTCTGCACTCAATCCCCACCGAATATACAGCAGTCCATTTTAGTATCCAATGGATAACCTAATTCTACGTCATTTCAACCAACCACTTCATAGAGTGCTGCCAGGAAGGCACGTAGTTGGGGATTGGCACCAACGGAAATTAGCCACGTGGTTACAGTAAAACTTCATTACTACTCAGTGAGCCAGGGCGGGGCATTTGGGGGGACTAAAAGTTACCACCAGTAAAAACACGAAAGTTAGCTTGAACTAAGACACGCAGGACCTAACCTAGGATTGTAAAATTAGCAAATTGGGAGGATTTACTTACCATGGTAAATAAAACTTCACCGTTTGTGAAAAGGTCAGAGTTACCAGAGG
>Ga0209208_10008782_pt1 | contig 13398 bp, 19 predicted proteins | sample S1TSphfallax_3_FD_187694 | JGI IMG/M metagenome (GOLD analysis project Ga0209208, IMG submission 187694) | Host-associated microbial communities from peat moss isolated from Minnesota, USA - S1T2_Fd - Sphagnum fallax MG (SPAdes) (version 2) | ecosystem: Host-associated > Plants > Peat moss >...
ACACATTAATGGATCGTTCAGACGTGAAAGATTTCTTAGATAGACATTACAGAGATAGACAAGTCTTCGTCGATGCAGCGAACGCACTTCTGGTCGGAGGTGCACTCATAGCCGGTCTTTCCTTCGCGAGTTGGTTACAGCCACCGTTATCATTCACGCCTTACTACCAATTCCCACAATCGACACCTGCAACACCACCAGCGACATACGAGAGTTTCGCTGCAGTGGAGCTTCACTACAGCCTCCGTTTGTTTTGGACATTCAACAATCTTTCCTTCTTCTTCGCGATTGCCACAGTTCTGTCGGGAGCAGAAGCCGCCTTCCCGGATTTGGACACGGTATTTATAGTGAAAGCGGTACAAATTGTACGCAGGGCGTTGATCTGGACATCGATTCTACTGGTGTTGTCCGTGATCACTGTGCTGGGAGCTTTTGTATGCGCGGGTTTCGCCGTGTTGCCTCCCATTGCAAGAGATCTGAACAACATGAGGGCTTCAACCGGGTTCGGAATGCTGGTTTGTGGCGTGGTGCTCTTCAAATTCTCCGCCAAGCTCTTCACAGGCATATTCGAAATCATCAAGCGGACATCCGAGAAATGGTTGAAAGCACCACCTCAACAACAACAAGAGCGACAACAGGAGTAACACAACACAACGCAACAGCAGCAACAATTACAAACCCAAACATTTTCTTGAACAAAAAACAACACTCTCTTCCTTGAAAACTCATTTTTATGAATTCTTGTTCTGTCAAATGCAAAATATATTTACTCTAGTACCTGAATGATTTTTGCATAGATTAAACTATTTTTCATTTTGCTCAACTTTTTGAAAACTTAGTTGTTACTTGTGCTGAAAAAGGATTTGTCATGAGATGTGCATTTGAATGTTTTCAATCACATTGTCAAATTTTTAAAGAATTACATGAATTTTTGTGTTTGACTGGTGCTTTAACCATTTTTGGAGAAGATAGTTTCATATTTAGTTTTGTGACTTAAAGATTGATGACAAAGTCACTTGGGGTTGGGTGCACATTTAAGAAGGCGGTGTTGGAAACAAAATGTCCAAAGATGAATGTAAATCCTTGTACAACCAAATTAGGATGAATCATCTCACCTAGTTTCTCAGGGCCAAGATCCATTGAAGTTACTATACTCAATAATGATTCAAAAGAGAGTAGCATCCTCTTGAAGGGACCACTGCAGCATGCATTCCTATGGAGAACTTTGCATTTATGTTATTGAAATTTAGCTTGAAAAAACATCATAAAATTATTGAAACTTGGCATTTCATTCAATGAATGACTATAAAATAGAGTTGGAAAAAACGCATCAAGTTGAAGATGGAAGTGTGAAATTCATTTGTATGTTTCCATTGGCACCTCGTGTGACTGGAGATTGTGATGAGGAACAAAGTGCGATCCAGCCATCAAGAACCCTGAAAAAATATATTCAATTTTGGTGGCAAATTAAGAGAACAAAATCTTCCAAGACACCCTCAAGAGGTACTACCAGTCATAAGAAATTTGGTACATTATATCAAGAAAACACAAACAAGCAAGCACCTGAAGAACACAAAAAGTTGTACTTGAAAGGTTAATTGTAAGTGGGTGAATCCATTATCATTTTTCCTCCATATTTTTTTCCCTTGATCTTTAAATCAATTTGAACACCAAATGCTATTTCACCAACAGAACAATCAACATGAGTTCAGTTCCTAAAGCAACTGATGCTTGGAAATCGGCTTTTTAGTTCCAAAACTCCCCAAAGCACCCAAAAAGAAGTTTCTAAAAAAAAAAGAAATCTAAGGCAAGGAAATTGGCAAAAAACAATTCTGAACCTTTGAAGCCAGCAAATTTTCTGAAGGAAAAAAAAATGTAAGAATCTTTTTCAATCCCACAAAATTACAAAGAGTGTGGAAGAACATTCTTTTTCTTCCTGGGAACTCCAGTAGTACAAGGAAGGACCATTCTTTGCAACAACAATCTGACTCTCAAAGTCACAAACTTTATATTTGATACATTCATTCTGTTCTCCCAAGCTGCTTTGAGAACGTCATTACCACAAGAAATTCACAATGCACAAATTCATAAACCTTTTCAGCAAATAAGAGATTTGAATCTGCAAATGATTGCCAGTTTCATACATTGTTTGCTTGCTACATTGAGCCACACAATGCTTGCTGCCCATTCAAAGAGCTTACAATCTTGGAAGAGTCTCAATGATCTGGTCCCACACCAGGGCGACTTCTTGTTGTGTTTGCTGGAAGCTGCAGCCAACAGAGACAACATGAAGAGTGGAACAGCTTAGTTACTTAATTTTGGATTCCATCAATGTCAAAAACCCCATTAAACTGACAGCTCAATCCAAGCTCTTTCTGACAGTGAACAGTCAGAAGAAGGCCCAACTATGTTTTCATCACTAGAACAGGGTGGTTTAATCTAAGACTACATACAGCAGATGTAACAATCTTTAGAATGACTTGCCCATATGCAAGAAAAAACACTTCAAAATGAAAGCACATGTGGCCATTTTGGAATGTGTAGTAACTAGAGAGCAGCTTCACAGCAATCACTTTTGCAATGCAGACAATAGGTTTACTCATCAGTTCTGTCATCTCATTTAATGAATACAGAAGCCATGCTCACTCTTCACCTTCCACATCACACCAGGCTTCAAATATAGTGGCAGAAAAGATAATTCCTCTACCTGAGAGAGTAACCTCATGTTCATGTGTATTCCAAGATAAAACATCACAAAATGGACAAGAAACTAATGAAAGAAAAAGCACATATCAGTCAGTCAAGCACCTTGCTGAAACACAAGAGCTGGAGCTTGGCTGCAATGAATCTAAATTGAACCTCTAAACTCATAACCAAGTCAAGCTGAAATCTGAAGATTAATCCCATCATCTCAAAGAGATGATCTACAGCTGACATGCATATATCATTATCAGAGATCAGGTAAATCACTGAAGACTGCAGTCATTACAAGCCTTGTAGCTCAGGACGCTTGAACCATCCCAAGAATCTATTTGCAAGCTGCTGTTTCCTTCTTCGCCAGAACCAGATTGCAGCACTGTACTGCTCATTTCGTACTTGTCTGGTACTTGCCCGCCAGTCAAATTTCTCCACCTCAGCACGACCTGCAAGAGGAACTCTTTGTTGGATAACATTGCATGTCAATGGCCAAAAGGGAACTGAACTCAGCAGACCTTGACCTGCGCCTTGTCTTCCACAAATGCAAACTGCTCAATCAAAGTCACCAAAAACATCTCCCAGTTTTTGTGGTTGTTCCACATTCCACTGAAAGACACATGATGCCTTGTTGGTCAAACTCACTATTCAGAAGACTACACATGAAGCTGAGGCACTTAAGGAGTATTTTTCAGTATAGAGAGGACAGGGTAGTCAACTTTACCTGCAGAGCCAACCTTCTCCCGTAGCTCAGAAGACTCCAATAAGGCCCTGAGTTTCTTTACACAATCATCCAAGTCACCTGGTGTGTAAAGAAATCCTGTCTCCCCATCCTGGTTCACAATGTCAGGTATCCCACCTGCTCTGGCAGCAACAACCGATACTCCACAAGCCATAGCTTCTAGGACAACAAACCCTAGAGTTTCAGACTCTGAGGGAGTGATAAAAACATCCCCACTTGCATAGGCCTGTGAGAGTTCCTCCCCTTGCAGCATGCCTGTGAAGGTGACATTCATTCCTTGAAACATTTGCTCCAAATCAGCCCTGCATTGACACCAACCTTCTTCTGAGCAAAGTGACAAAAAGACCATCCAACATAACATTTTCAGTAGCTGCTCTCAACTCAGCTAAGACACCTTGAAGCCTAGATACCCAGTGAATGTAGTGGAACTAACCTGTAAGGTCCATCGCCTATAAATGCAAGGTATGCTTCTGGTATTCTGTCCATAACCCTGCAATGCAGAAAAAGCTCATCTTTCATGATCCTGAACCTTCAACCCAATCAACAAACCAGACAAAGTTGACAAATTCTCCAGTTTAGCCTGACCCAATCAGACATCTGCACTGATGTTCACACTCTGCATATACTCAGTGTCAAGCAGATGGGTTGTAGGTCTCACAACATGAATGTGACTACAGTTGGTCCTTTCATTAGCTTGCTGTGAAGAAAATCCCAGTCAGAAAGACCTGGTAATAAGACTAACCTCTTTAGAAAATCAAGATTTTTTTCTACCCCAAGTCTCCCGACATGCACTATGAGAGGAGTATCTGGCATTCCATTACTGCAAACCAGCACCATTACAGAAGCAATCAGACAATTTCAAACCTGTCCATCAGCACTAATCCCTCCAATAGATAAGTGGCCTTTGCTTAATAGGTGTTCCCCATAATACATTCATTCATGATCAGTACCAAAGATGTTCTATTGAAAACAGGTGTCCATGCACAGTCTCTTCAGTGTCAATGCAGCATAAAAAGCTGAAAAAAAACTTGCAGTGCAGGAAATCCATTTAGCATAACATCCAATGGCAACATTTAGAGGTCAAAGTATCTTGAAACACCCTGAGAATGAAGAAACATCTCACTCTAGCTTGAAAGCAGGACTCACGTCAGGCGATTACGCATTTCCTGGCTCTTGAAGCGTGGGTGGAAGCTCTCTGAATCCACACCCTTTCGCCATATGCGAATCTTTTCAGCTGTAGCAACCAAACACAAAGACAAATCATCAGATTTAGGCTCAGACTGTCTTTAATAAGTTAGAGCTAAACATGCAGCCCTTCCAAATCAGAACCATCACTAGCAGACTATACCCCTTTCTTATCTAAGAGATGATCTTATGAGAGTGGCTCCCAAAAGTGTCAGACCATCACCTTCATCACAAATAGCAGTGACAAGCTGCCATGACTACCTTAATCAGCTCCTGATGGTGGGTGTAGATAAGTATATAATAATCAGCACAAAATTTCGGACAAACCGTTACAAACATTTGGGTACTGAGTTTCTGTCATGTTTCCAGAAGCAACAGGTAGAAACAGCTGAGATGCCAACTAGCACTCGAGAGACATAGCTACCCATATGCAACAACTTTGCATTGTATCTATGAACAGCTACCTGTTGAAGCTCCAGCAGCTTTCATTTCCTTCCCAAGAGCGTGCGACATGACCAATGTAAGATCTGCTGCTCTGTGCAAAAACTCTTCACACACAAACAAAGACAGTAAACTCAGGTTTATTCACCTTCAATAACTACCTGAAATGTTTGTCAAGCCCAGAAATGCAGCATGGTTCCACAAGATGGGAAGGGGACTTACTGATTATGAACCACATAGGTTTGACAAGCCAACTAAATGTGTACTTCGGAATATACCTGCACACATCATAAGGCATACACGAGACAGTGACAGTCAAGGAAAGGAAGAGTGATTTTAGTGTAATCAGTGGCAAACACTTATGTTCTTGCAATAAAAGCTGCTATAATAATAATGATGGCCCAGTAAGCAAACAGGAGAACAATCCATACTTACATGGGTACATGGGTATGATAAGCCATCACCACAGGAACACTAAGAAGCTTAGCTATTACCAATGCTCCAAACACCTGGCCACATACACAGACATTCCTTTGTTGTAATGTTTCATGCACCAAGCAACACATCCTCTACCTTCCCACAAGAGTAAAGTGGGGCTCTCATGTATCCCTGAAGCAAAATTATACACCAATTTGCCAACTGATCTCTGACAACACCATCAGCCAATGGAGAAGATACTCTATCACATTCCCAAGGAATGTACAATGGTACCTAGACTTAGGTCTCCTCACACCAAGACCAGCCTTCCACTTGGAAGCAGGGTACATAGAACAGCAATCAATAAAACAGAACATTAGACGTTGTTGAGGACCCACCATTATTCCAGGAGATGATGCATGAATGATGTCAGGTTTGAAGTTCATAACCTCCTTATAAATGCGAGGGCTCAAAGCGAGAGACAAAGGAACAGTTTTGTACCAGGGGCAAGGAAGACTGCCAAACCACATACCAAAGCACAACAAGAAGGACCCACATCGATCGATCAATTAGTCATCAAAAGGTTGGCACCCACAGATGTCTAAGCATGACCCAAGAGTCCATCGCTCTCTCTTATGAGAACTACATTTCTTCAATGACATCTATTCAACTTCCTTGCAAGGATTGAGCATCAATTAGAATTCCACCTCTGTCTGGACATCAAACAACAACAAGAAGAGTCTTAAGTAGACAGACACCTTTACCTCCAGGAACCAATCACCTTTGCACCATAGAATTCCTTAGGCACTCCAATGTGCGTTGTGACAACCAGGACCTGCAAATCCCAAAAGACAACATAAGGTTAGAAAGTAAGTCAAGATCACAGATAGTTTGAAACAGTTCTGCTGCAATGCTGATTGTGATGGATACGAATCCCAGAAAGACCACACTGACATGAATGGACAATTTGGCCTAGTCCTGACCTCTTCCTTCCTTCCCAATAATGGGGTTATCTTTTCTTTGAATTGTTAGGTCGTACCAATTCAATAATCTTGAACACACTTGAACCATCACAACCCATGCTGACAAGCTTTCTTCACAATTCATTGAACCCTAGACCACTAGATTCTAGCAAACACTTAAGCATCAAAGGAAAAACGTTGTTGGATGTGGAAGAAACACTAATTTGGTCAACACAAAAGAACCAGCAAGATGTTGAGCATACACACATACTTTCAAGAAAGCTGCAAGCATGCAGATCCTTCTTCCACCCCCTTACCTCATCTCCCAGCTCTCTCAAATACCGAATGAAGTTCTGATAGCGGTTTTTGTATCCCGACACATACCTACATACATGCGCACGCATGCATACCACCAGTTCTATCCGAATCAACAACACATGGCAAATACCACCCCAAGGAACAAAAAGAAACATTAGCAAGAACAAAATCATCAGCAATATCAGATTTTTATCTAAGACCCATGAAAACCACTTGTTTGTTGCTGAATCCATCCACCCATCCTGTTGGTCATAGTAGGAACCCTTGAGATGCAATTGTAATGGTGGGTACTAACTACAGAATGGATGCTAGGAACCCCTGTGATGCATGCAGAATGGTGGGTAATAACTGCGGAATGGATGCAGGATTTTGCTTACATGCTAAATTGCAACCTGCAGTGAACAGGAGGTCATGCCCTGGTCAGGGTTGAGCATTCTGGGATTCAAAGAGAAGAAATCATAGACAACAGACAGCAGGCCCAAAGCATCTCAATCATTGTAGTAGCAAAAACCTTCAATGAAACTGCCAATTCAATCTCTAGGTTTTGCCAGAAGGCATGGACTGAGAGAGGGAAGGACTAAGGGTAAGGTGCAAACAGAGCAGAAGAGGCAGCAAAGGCTCATCAAGGGGTAGCAGGAAGAAGCTGCTGCTGTGAGACATACGCAAATGGCGATGGCTCCACGAACAATGCGATACGACGCGGCTTGTGAGCCCATTCCTTGGCATACTCCTCTTGCTCGCTGAGTTCGGAAGGCACGATCGTTGTGGTGGTGGTTCCACCGCTGCTGCTGCTGCTGCTATTGTCACTACTGCCACTTGCTTCTTCTACGGAGCTCGGCTGCTGCAGCGCAGCGACGAGCCCCGACCACGGCGCTTGTCCTCTGGAAGAATCGGACCAGGATGATGGCGACAAAAATCGCGTGTGGAAGAAGAAGCCGGAGTTCTTCGGCGTCCACGAGCATGTGAGACGACCAGGAACTCCCCTGCTGCTGCTGCTGCCGCCGCAGCTCGAACTGGCAAGTCCGTCTATGCGAGGCAGCACTGCATGCTGCTGCCAATTGCTGCTGCTGCTGCAGCAGCAGCTGTTCCTTGCTTCCTCGGCCCTGTGCACAATTCCTTGGGCAGACAGGATCGGGGATCGGCATTGAACTCTTAGCGTCGCCATAGCTCAAGAAGAGTCGTTGCCACCTTCTGTGCGCAGAAGATGACAGTGGACGACAGCAACACAACAAGAGCAAGCGAGTCGTGAAGGGGTATAATGATGGCAAGCTCTCGTGGAAGGAAAGAAGTGGGACCTGGCTTCAGTCTGTCATGCTGATGTTGCGCATGCAGCTGCAGCAAAAAGGCGCGATAATCGGGAGTTGGAATGTGTGTGAGGGCATGCTTGCTCTCTTGGCTTCATGGTAAGAAGAAGAAGAAGAATTAATCCAGTCTGAAGGAGGAGGATCGTCATCGCTAGGTAGCAGCTCGGGTGCCAAATCCCATCTATCTATCTTCAGAGCCATCTTCAGCTGCACCAGCAATACAAATAGCAGGAGACCCAAAACACTAGAACAAACAGGCACTTGAGCTCCAAACCCTAAACCTCTCTCTCTCTCTCTCTCTCTCTCTCTCCCAGAGTACCGGTGAAATTTTCCATAATGATTGTGCTCTCTCTCTTCTTCTTCTTCTTCCACAACAGATTGTGCTCTCTAGTGTTTCTGTCAGAACCTACCTGTGAGATTCCTTCATTCACAAAGATGTGCTCTCTTCTTGTCTTCTTCACTCCATACCCTTGTGAACTTCTTCATCTTCCACAATGTGAAGGTTTAGGGTTTAGGGTTTAGAGAATGGAGCTCTTTTTCTCAAGAAAGTGAGCATACTTGATGTTTCTCTATCTACCACACCTTTGTAACAACAGGAGCAGGAATTGTGAAGAGTCACGCATGCATGAGGATGGTATAGCACATCAGTGTATTTCAACTCTTGCAACAAAAACAGTTGTGTCGTTGTTCTTGCCAGTCTTGGAAAACACTGCAAGTGTATACCTGTTACTCTCAACATCATCTTTGAGATAAAGCTGAGAGACTTTCTATGCATTCATTGCCACTGAAGAAAAAACAAACACACACACACCACCACCAGGAGCTTTACCTGCACGACTGGGTCAGGTAAAACAAAACTTATCTGCATCTTAAAAATGGGTGGTTTTTCTCCAGGTACTGCTGCTGCTCCTAAGTCTTTGGCAACAAATGTGCATTGAAGAGATAAAGATCTCTGAGCTGCTCTAACCTTTCTCTATATTTTCTTCTTCCTCCAGTCCCTCCACTTTTCCATTTGCTGATGATGAGTGGTGGGTGTGTCTGCCCACCCCCCGGTTTAAGGTGACCCAGTCCATTTCCATGCTAAAATTTGACCTCCTCTGGTTGTTGTATCTCTCTGTGTGTGGTTGATCAAGAATCTCTGGGTGAGTGATCTGCCATTTCCACATAACTATCTGAGCTTCCCACTATGGGTTTCTCCTATCTTGAATGGCAAGCAATACAGAGCAATACTTGATTGATGGCTGCCTGCTCCATCATTGTCATCTGGGTATGGTGCATAAAACCTTGAATGCCATCTCAGTCCTCCTCACCATGATCACAATCATGGTTATGGTGGTGATGCTATGTGTCCGCTTGCTCGCTTGCCATCATCATCTTTGTCACTATCATTGCATTTTTCATTGTCAACTTCTTCCTCTTGACAAGGATTCCCTGATTGGCAATTGTCAGATTTCTTCTTCTATGATATGTCTGCTCTCACTCTACTTTCTCCTTTGTGTTATGAGCTGACTGTAAAAGCCATGGGTTTTGCACATGGACAAACTGCCTCCAGGCATGCTGCCAACCTCAGTTCTCAATTTTTTTCTGCATGGTCTGTATGTATGTACCAGCCACCTCTTCTACTCTCTACTTCGCACCATTTTTTTGAACTTGCATTTTCACTTACAGTTCTTTTTTCTTTATCCTAAAATTCTCTAACACTCGGTGTTTTGTCTCTCAGAACCAATGGTAAAGCACACAGTCATCACCTAAATTGCAACGCAGTCACGACCACTGACTTGACTGTTCACCAACAAGAGAAAACCAAGGATCATCAGCAGAGTGGGCTTAAAATATCCTTTGTAGTACTCCCTCCACATGGATCAAAAGCATAGGCATACATACTAGCAGAGAACTTGCCTCATATGTTCTTCCTTGTGTGTAACTCTCTCCTGCAGCCTCTAATCCACGCGTATTCAGAAGCAGACAAAAGAGCAGCTGGAATGTTCTTCAACCGTGCTCTCAAGAGAACTATGTCAACTGCAGCAGCATTTTTGTCAAGTGTCCTCTCATCAACCTCATCAGCCCTGGTATCATTCATTTCCACCACCCTTCCTCTTCCCCTCCCTCACTCATTCCCTCCCACCTTACTCCACCATTCAACTCAGAGACTTGTTTCCTCCCACTCAAGACAAAAAGCCTTCCTGCCTCTTGCAATTTGAACTGATGAAGAAGATCCTTCTCAAAAAAGCAATCCGATGTTTGAACCCAACAGGTTTTTCTTCTGGGCAGGCTTTGAATTATCACCCTCACCACCTGGCTCTACTAGCACTTTCCAGAAATTCATCCCACCTTGCTGATTGCAGCACTTCTGTACAATTCTGCTCGGGTGGTTCTGTGTGATGAACTGCTTCTGGGTCTTCAATTGCTCTAATCCATCCTGTACAACAATGCAAAGTGGCAGCTGATCAGCAAAGTAGATGCCCAAAAACATCAAGTACTCACACCCACAAGTCTTCCATCACTCCTGGAGCAAGGCACTCAAGGTCAATAGAATCTTTGAACCCGGGAAAGACAGACAACCCATTTGGAAGACAGACAGGCAGACAGGACATGATCTGATTCCAGTAACAAAATGCCAATCAATTTCAAGCTGAAGCTCATCACAGAAACAAGATCAACAAAGGCCACTGGACTGCACAGAAGCTTACTCATGTAATGGCAGTCTAGCGCTTCTGCGATCCAAGCTGAATGACTTGCAGTCAACTTCACAATTGCAGCATCTTCACATTTGTTCTCAACAGAAGCAGGTCCTATGTCAGGGCTGTTCACATCTGCCTCCTCATCTGAATCGTAAGGGGCATCAGCCTGTTCAGAATGAAAATGCTCAACACCTGCCTCACAATCTTCCAGACAGCCTTCCTCATGCAATGTCAACTCAGTTTCAGCCACCTTGTGGTGGTCACCAGAACTAACGTGTAGTAGACCTTGTTGGTCTGGCTCAGTTTTTTCATTGCTATGCTCAACTCTTCTCTCATTGCTGCTGCTGCTGCTGCTGCAAGCCTCTAGACAACAACTCTCTTCCTCCCCCACCTCAAAATCTTCTTCTTTCCTTCCCTTCAACACTGAACTTGCATTCCTATCCTCGGCAACCACCAACTGCATTCTTACACTGCCACCAGTAGGTGAGTTGGTGGTGCCTGCAGTAACATTTTCATTAACAGTAGAACCTCTCAAGGAAGAGTCTTCTGTATGCTCACCACCACTGGAGCGAATGGGTCGCCACACTTTCGCAGCAGCCAAGAATCGTCCAGTGCCACTGAGCCAGGATCCTTGCTTCAGCAAGCCTCCTTGTTCCCTACGCTCCACAGCAGGCCCAGCATGATACTTGAGATGCTTGGGTGCAAGGCTCATGAGAGGGAAATGATGCCTGGGTGAAGGACCTCTATAACAAGGACTTGAACCTGCAAAAAACTCCTTGGAGTGTTCATCAAGAGTGGTGTCTGCAATGTCCAGGCTACCAGATCCCATATCATATAGATGACGGGTGTTGCCACCATCCATTTCTTGAGTGTGCTTCAGAGCAGCAGGGGCTGCAAGCACCGCTGTGTAGGAAGGACTGCCAACTTGCGCCCATGACAAGGAGGGAGAAGAACAAGACCTTCCAACACCAGCTTGTGATGTGACACTGGATTGTGCTGCAAACTTACCAAGAGGCACACTTAATGAGCCTACCAGAACATCTGGACTGACACTACACCTTTCAACCTGCCCTTCTTCCAGCTTCAGAAGTTCTTCAAGACAAGGGACACTTCCAACCTCTGGTTCAATGGAATTTGGAGCCAAAACCAATACACTTGTGGGTTTAGGATCACATGCAGTGCTTGCACCAGACCTATGGGGTAGGCATGGCCAGTCTTCAGAATTTGTGTCCAGATGGAACCTGTTTGAAGGCATACTGCTCATGCTGCTGACAATGCCTCCAAAAGTTGCTGGCAGCACAGCAGGCACAGCCTCCCTCTTCTCAAGGTTTCTGCTCTCCTCCTTGGGTGCTTTGCTAGTGATCAATAGTAAGTCCTCATCTAAAGCATGAGATTGTTCAGGAAACAACTCCATGGTCTTGTGAAGCATACTTGCAGCCACATAACTCTTTTCACTCTCATCATCGAGACTCTCAGTTGCAGAGTCCACTGCAGCAGGCTGTTGGGTCTTCCTTGTCCATGCAACATGGGGACTCCCACACAAAGGAACACTTCTATTCATCACAGGCTTGCTCCGGTATGGCCGTGGAGTAGGAGCTCCAAACCAAAAACTAGCTGCAGATCCAGAGTTTGCTGAATACACAGAACCAGCACTACTTCTTGGCTTTTGAAATGGCTTGAAGGACATGCTCTGAGATCCTTCAAAATATTTGGACTCTATGCTATGAGAATCCCTCCCAGTCCTATTGGAAACAGATGACTGTAGGTATTCTTCAGCACTTGTGTGGTTCTTGATAGCCCTTCCAACTTTGGGCTCCAATTCTTGCCTCTTGAACTCCATGCTCGGTTTTTGTTGCTCCACTGTCAGGCAGACAAGACCATTCTCCCCTGACTCCATTTGGACAAGACCCTGAGAATCTTCAGAAATACCCAACACTTTTCCATCAAAGGGAGCCCGAGCCTGCTCAAGCTGCTGTGTTGTTCCCTCTTCCATGGTTGCTTTAGAGCAGAGCAATCCATCCATGCAGCAGACATGCAAAGCAGTCTGATCAACCTCATCATGACATTCCTGTTCGTCATATGGACCTAAGTCTTTGTGAGAAGCTTGTGAGTCAATCAATTCCTTCTGCATTTGTAGTAGTGTAGGCTCTTTGGTGCATACATCCTCCCCTGCAATCACCTCCTCATCTCTGCTCATCACCTCTTGTCCAGCTTGTTCACAAATCTCAATTTCCAGAGACTCTGCCAGGTTAGGTTCACATCCACCCAAGGAACCAAGTGATGTTGAACTAGCTGTGGGAGAATCGTCTTCCTCAACAATCTCAGCAGATGGACCCTCCTTGTCCATTGAGTCATTTTCCAACTCATGAATAGCTAGTTGAGAAACACTTCCTTTCCACTCCTTCAATCCCTTTTGCCTTGATTTCTTCTTCTTCTTCTTCTGAAAATGCCTCTCACGCCTGCAAAAAGAACATCCAGATAAGCACCACAGATCCTCTCAGATGCCACAGATGCAAGAGAGTGGGATCTCACATGCTACAAATTGGAATCACCTTTACCCCCACACATATGAATACAATAACAGCATATGTGTAATTGTGTACTAAATTACACAAGATAGACTCTTGCTTTGGGGGGGGGGGGGGGGGGGGGAA
>Ga0209208_10008783_pt1 | contig 13397 bp, 11 predicted proteins | sample S1TSphfallax_3_FD_187694 | JGI IMG/M metagenome (GOLD analysis project Ga0209208, IMG submission 187694) | Host-associated microbial communities from peat moss isolated from Minnesota, USA - S1T2_Fd - Sphagnum fallax MG (SPAdes) (version 2) | ecosystem: Host-associated > Plants > Peat moss >...
TGAAAAGTAGAATTTATAACAATTGAAAAATAAAATTAAAACAATAATGTTTGGAGAAAATGTTGAAAAACTTTTACCTTAGGGAAGGATTTTCTCATGGGGTGGGGATTTGTGTTCTCATTGATGCATTAGAAAAAAAAGTCTTGTCAACCAAGGCCTTGGGCGTGATGGTATTGTGTTACTACAATTATATTCCAATTTGAATGCATTGTCAAGCAAGGGGTTTAATATGGCCCCAATTAAAGTAAACCTCTTCTCTACATTTGGGGTACCAAATTCACTAATTGACCCAAGACTAATCACCTTTAACTCTGTCTCCACCTCTTCCACTTTTATAATATCTCAAAGTGCACACATGGTTAGCAAAAAAACGATGATTATCTAATTACCAAATATAGATCAAGAACAAAACTACAAAATCAAATCAAAATCAAAATCAAATATGAACATTCTTCCTTGCTATAGCTTCAACTCATTTAATAACCAAATTTGCTCTTCTTCAATACCCATTTCTTGAACTACAAAAGTCAGATCCTCATCAAGAGCTTTAAAGCCCCAATTAGACCACCAATAAGGATGCAATTGCTAGTTACATACCTTGCACTTGTTGTTGGTCTTCAAGTGTTCACCAAGACACGATGGACGGTATGTGTGAAAGCAAGATGTCATGGCGATATCAAAACAATGATACCATTACCCACATAAACCACGTCCTCTCATGATTATCATAGTGGGTGCATTTGGCAATGGACTATCAAGGTGCAAAATGGGTTTAGGTTAGAAAGATGCTCCACCACCCTTTTGCATTTCTATCAAATGCATAGAAAGTGCATTTTTTTCCCCTTGCTAAGTGTGTTAATTCCAACTTAGCCAATACAATTGAGGTCTTTAACCTTTCAATCTCCCCAAATGCTTTGTTATATGCAATCTCCTCGAGTTGGTTTCATTTAAGTGTCTTCAAGCAAAGTCTTTGTGATTTCCAACGTTCATTCCTAGCACAAAATAATAAGAATGAAAAAGTCATTTGAAAATGACAGATAAAATATAAGCTACATAAAAACAATTTAGTAATTGGGCCAAAAAAAAATCCTTATTAAAGTTTTGTTAAACACATAATTGTATCCATGTAAAATGACTAGAAAAACATTGCAAACCAAATTTAAGGTCAAGCAAAAACATGACAATTTTCAAGGATCCAAGTGAAAATCACATATAGCATCCAAAGTCACCCTTGTTTGCTACTACACTTCTAGCAAAGCTTTTTCTGCCTCTTTTAGGTCTTCTTGGCCTTCCTCCATAGCCTTTCTCCTATCCTTCATGTTATATTGCAAGCCAAACTACCTTTTGGATGCATCATTCTAATCTAACTTCAAAGATTTGATCTTAACTTTGCATACTTGATGGAGTTCCTTTTTCAACTCCAACAACTTTATAACCTTTTTGATGTCTTCAAATGTGACCCCGATGGGACATTTAGTGTGTACAAATTGAGATGATTATTCATTGTTATCTCCATTAACAAATAGTACCTTCATAATCTGAAGTTAGTTTTGTAGAATGTTGAAGGTATGATCATAGGCCTTCCTCATTGGGATTCATGGCATCACAACTATCTGACGACCTTTCTTTCTTAGTTGTTGTTTGCCCTTAATTCATTTCACCCCTACATGTTTTTTCTTTGGTCATTGATTTAGCTGCCTTTGTCCAATTTATTAGAATGCATTTACATTGGGCAATGTAGCCATGCACCATCCATGTTGGTATTTCATTGTTGGTGATAGATGATGTCCCAAAAACTTGATGGTAAATGTCCACTAATGTTGACATGTCTTCCAACTTCAAGTCTGGGGTGTTGACCTTGAATTTCCTAGCACCCCCAAACAAGGCACTACATTCTTCATCAATAATTTAATCATTGACCAAATCTAATTTTGGATTAGACCCACAATTGTGTAACTTTCAAATTACAGCAAATAAATTCATCATCTTGTTTTTTGATCTCCACCCATGGCCAATTCTCCATAGGTGGATATTTTAAAACTTTCCCTGCACATGATTGTACAAAGACACATTGCAATGTTATAATCAATAGGTTTATGAAAGGCTTAGATGTTTCACACATTCCAAACAATGTATCCAAACATATTCACACTTGTTTAATAAGTGTGGAGCCTAAAATGCTTGTACTAGTAAATGTTAATCCTCGACTAATAATCAAAATGCTTTTCAAGTGGCCTTTTCTTACCCGAGATTTATTATAGGTGCTAATCCAAGATTGGTTGGTATTAAACAACCATTTTTTTTGCTTATGAAGGACTAAACAATGTTTTGCAAGCACCTTCATTGCTTAGTTCAACAATGTACAAGTGTCTACAAAGGATTTTGACTACTAGTGCATGATTACTAGAGGGGGTTCATAAGGAAACAATGTGGTTAATTAGTACTTTCAAGTGATTGACAAGGATACTCAATGTTTGTTAAGCATTGTAAGGTGATTGACAATGAGACTTAGTGGTTTCTTATTACCCTATGTTGATTATCAAGGATAGTTAGTGGTTACCTAGGACCAATATTTTATAGTGCTTGACAAGGATAGTCAATGGTTGTTTAGTACTTGAAGGTGATTGATAATGAGACTCAAGTGTTTAATCAATGTTTTATAGTGATTGACAAGGACAATCAATGGTTGCCTGGTACCTAAAGGTGATTGCCAATGAAACCTAGTGGTTAATTAAAATTCTATAATGATTGACAAGGATAACTAGTGGTTGCTTAATACTATGAGGTGATTAACAATGAGACTTAAGTGTTTAACAAGTACTTTATAATGATTGACCAGGACAATCAATGGTTGCCTAGTAACCTAAGGTGATTGATAATAAGCTTCAAATACTTAACAAGTTCTTTAAGGTGATTGACAAGGAATTTTAGTCATTGGCTTATACTCTGAGGTGCTTGAAAAGGACATCTAATGATTATAACAATACTCAAAGGTGATTGAAAAGGACATTCCATGGTTGGTTAGTGCTCGAGATGAAATGATTCCCAAGGACTCCTAATTGTTTATCCCAAAGACAATTGTGCCAACAAGTTATTTAGATTATTAGAGTCAACTATAATCTACTAGGATTCCAAGACACAACACAAAGGCCTACTAGGTCATTAATGCATTACAACAACTTTAAACATGATCACAATTCATACAAAATTGAAAACTAATGTAAAGTTACAAGATGGAGCAGAAAATTACCTTAAGTGGCTTCCTTCAATGTTGAATTTTTTTTATCAAGGTTGTTAATGTGGAATATATATATCACAAAAACTACACAAGTTCACAATCCATTCATGAATTTCAATCCCATAATTATAATGCATGGATGTATTAACAATGGCTACTAGTTGAAGATCAACAAAATTGTTCTATTCTTATAATTCATGATGAGTTTCAACATTAGTCTTACAACCTTATTGCCAAAGCTGGAAAACCTCTAAATTGTTCCCTTGAGTGTCCAAATCTCCATCTAAAGCATAAAAAATTGATTGTAACTACATATGGGCAATGTTTTTTGCATGCAATAAATGGGTTTTTGCAATCACAAAATGTTAAAACATTCCCACAATTTGGAAATTTGTCATTATGGTTGAACCCACAAAAAAATACTTCTTATGTACATGCCTTTCACATTTTGTGCATGAATCTACTCCAATTCTTATGACTTGCAAGTTTATCCCTTGACTCAAGAACCTGCAAAAACCATATTTTGTGTTTCTTTAACTAGAGAAACACAACACACATTAGTGGAAAAACCAAGTTGATAAGTTTTTAATACGCAATGAAATAGAAAGTGGAAAGTTGTGCACCCAAAAAGAGGGAGGGATTGAAGGTGCTTAAACCTTGGGTTGACTTGCTCATTAATGAGACAACCTACTTTTGTTTTTGCATTTGAAGGTGCAACCTATAGAATAAGTTCATCCACTGCCTACCAGGTGTGTCAATCAACTTTTGTGCTAAACAATTAATTTGCAATTCTAAACTTACAATCTTATGATATACTCAAATGAAAAGTTTCAACAAGCACAAGGTTTTAATTTCTTTACTGTACCTTGCATTTACCTCTAATCTAAGCTCACTACATGGGGAATGTCCAATATTCCATACAAAGTAAACTTGATAAACATAATCAACATATAAGCATTTCAACAAGTATAGTTAATTTTATCCTCTTTGTATTGAAATTCACATGAACCTTTATATTTGATTTCAGTAAATGGATTGTCCACATACCTGCTCAAATGTCTACAAAGATGAAGAACATTGGAATTGAAGATATAAACTAGGATCAATTGCCACAATTTTATCACCCAACTTTCCATGCAAGTAATTCAACCCCCATTTATACCATATTCCAACCCTAAGAACCAAGTACTTTTAGCACACAAGGTTAGATTATCCTTTTTGTTGAAGTTTGTAAAATCTGTCACCTATTCGCAATATGGGAAATGTCCAATCTTCCATCCAAGATAAACTTAATCAATGTACTCAACATAAATTCCAACAAATTTTAGCAAGTAAAATCAACTATCATGAAGCTCATGTGTTCAAGTATATTGATTTCAATATGTGGATTGTCCAAGTACCTTTATTGAAGTTCATGAACTTTCAACTATCTAATCTCAATATGTGGATTGTCAATCAAGTACCTATTTAAATGTTTCCAAGCATGTGTGAAATCAGAATGCAAGGTATATGATTTGATCAACCATGGAGTTTGATGGAAACTTGAAATGTTACAACCCCATTAATAGCGTAGTGTAATTCAACAAAAACCTTACAACAAAGTTGATGATTCAACTTGTAGCCTATTTTCATTTCCTTTACTTCAGCAAACTTGTAGGGTCTTCTTGTCTTCTTTGAACTAAAAGTTGCAAACTTATGTACCTTAAACCCCAATAGTAAATTGATAGAATATGAACTTATAAAAATTGCAACTTACAAGATCTTAGCAAGGGAGATTAAAATAGGATTTGAAACAAGCATGCATACCCAACATGGGCCTGTAAGCACCCAGTATGAAAACCGTCCCAATTAATGAATAAAATAGTTGTAGCGAAAAGGTGGAAGTGTACAACTTGTAAATGCAATTGAACCATAATGCAATCTTTAAACATTAAAAATCTAAATGACATATCTACCACCAAAGGTATGAGAAAATATCTCAACACCCATGAATCTTCTTTCTTTGGGGTTAAACACATTGAATGGCCCTAATTAAAATAAATAAATGAAAACCTAATCTTTTGTCCATGAAGGATTTGTAAAAAATCTCAAAAACTGTTATAATTCAAGTTTTTAAAAACATGAGCATTGTGTCTTACTTACCTCATCGATTATCAACGGCCTCCTTGCATATTTTGCGTAGACAATTTGTTAAACATGATCACCATTAATGCGCATTTCAAAACACTTTGCCTCCAAAAAAATTACAAACATGTTACCCTAAAACTTGCTACTTGATCATGAAGTTCTTTATGCACTACAAAGTCATAGGATAATGCCAATAAAAAACTACCTAAAAAACATTTGATGAAAGAGTAATGTGAGAATAAAGAATCGAGAAAATCTATAACCTAAATCGAGTGTTTATGGCAACATAGAAGAACTTGAGCTTTCTTTTTGCAAAAAACAACTGAGCTTGTTTTCACACAAATGCACCAAATAAGTGCATGGAAAATTTTGGAAAAAGTCAAAAATGCGCTACTAATCACCTTTTGAGTCCTTATTAGAGTTGTGCTCATAATCATTTGAAGAGCTTTTACATTTTTCATTTTCATAATAATCACCCAACATTATGACAAAAGGTGTCTTTGCACGCTAAGTGATTTCACTGAATTTTGAATGAATTCATTGGTTATAGTGAATGAAAACTAGTGGGGAAGTAGTGAATTCACTGGTCTAGTGAATGGAGACTAATGAATTGCAACCACATTTTGTAGTAGTGCAAGGACATTTTGTGTTGCTTTTGCACTTGTTTGTATTCTTCCAGTATTTATTGATCTAGGTGAATGACGCACCTCGAAGCTCCTTGATGGACTCAACTATGATTCCAAAGGTGAAGACAACGAAAGGAGAAGTTGGGCCGCTCCTTGGCTCACAACACTTTGGGGGTAGAAAGGCGTGCTAGAAGTTCCGGGATGGAGATTAAAAAGATTGATAAGCAACTCAATTACTTACACAAACTACACAAACCAAACCACAAATTGATTAGTGCATAGCTAGAGCACTTTGGTGCATGGACGAGTCATGGGCAAACACGAACTCACAAGACTCACCACGGCTCGGATTGTTAACAAATAGGATATCTATTCAAGTGCAAACATAAAACTTTATTGAAAGGAAACTATAACACAATGTTCACAACACAAAACAAAACATCAAGAACTCCTCAAGGTTCTTGTCATATGAAATACACAAACTTGTGTAATGAAGAAAAGAGAAACAAACCATCAACACTAAGGTAATTAACTACAAGACCAAACCACAAATAACCAAACTAAAATAAGTAAAGAAAGTAACTCAACCTTGTGAAAGTAACCTAGTTACTTTCCTACTCCAATAACTAATGAAACCTAACTAATTGAACTTGAATTCTCAACACTCCCCCTCAAGCTCAAATCCACTTTTAGTACACCAAGCATTTGTCAAAACTTCTTTAGCTTGTCTGTACCTAAAGCCTTTGTGAAAATGTCAGCTACTTGATCTTCAGTACTGACATGAATAAGGTCAATTTCTTTTACTAGAACTTTTTCTCTAATAAAGTGGTAGTGCACTTCAATGTGCTTTGTCCTAACATGATAGACCGGGTTGTTAGCAAGTAGTATGCTATTGATGTTATCACAATAAATGACAATAGGAACATCCACTTACTGTCCCAAATTTGAGAGTAGTTTCTATAACCAGACTACTTCACATGCAACAATTGTTGCACCTTTGTATTCTGCCTCTATGCTTGATAATGCAACTATTGGTTGTTTCTTACTGCTCCAACTAACAACACCACTTCCAAAAGAAAACATGAAACCACTGGTTGATATTCTATCTAAAACATTATTGGCCCAATCAGCATCCGTGTATCCATGTACTTGTAACTGGCGTTGGTTTCATAAAAAATTCCACACTGCAAAGTATGTTTTATGTACCTCAGTATGCACCTCACTGCATCCAAATGTGGCTTCCGTGGTGTTTGCATGAATTGACTCACCATTCCAACTACATAACTCAAATTTGGCCTTGTGATGGTCATGTAAATCAAACTCCCCACTATGCGTCTATACATAGTGGTATTCTCCACAAGGTCTCCTTCATCTGCACTTAGTTTCACATTTTGCTCCAATGGAATTGAAATGGGTTTGCAACCCATCATCCCATATTCGAACAATTTGTTCAAAGCATGTTGCCTTTGTAATAACCATATCCTTTTGGGGGATTGGATTACCTCAATGCCAAGGAAGTAATGCAATTCTCCCAAATCCTTCATCTCAAACTTTTGCTTCAAAAGCTTCTTCAAATCAAAGATGTTTGCATTGCTATCTCCCATGATAATCAAGTTATCAACATAGATGACTATGACAACAATCCCATGATTTGTCTTTTTCACATATAATGAAAAATTTGCATTGGATGTTTGAAATCCATTTGTGACAAGATACTGACCTATCTTGTCTGACGAAGTTCTAGGTGCTTGCTTCAAGCCATACAAAGCTTTCTTCAACCTACAAACCAAATTAGAACGTGTTTGGTCCACATAACTTGGTGGTTGTTCCATGTACACTTCTTCCTGTAAATCTCCATGAAGAAAAACATTCTTTACATCCATTTGATGTAAAGACCATCCTTTTGCTGTTGCCATAGTAATGATTGCTCTTATAATTGTCATTTTAGTAATTGGACTATAGGTTTCCTCATAGTCTATGCCATAAGTTTGGGCATAACATTTGGCAACCAATCTTACATTGTATTTGCTCACAGATCCATTTGCATTGTGTTTGACTTTGTACACCCATTTGCACCCAATTGCTTTCTTGTCCTTTGGTAAAACTACCAACTCCCAAGTAACATTAGTATCCAATGCCACCATCTTTTCATCCATGGCATTATCCCATTTAGGATTTCCAACCGCCTGTTCAAAACAAGTGGGTTCAACCTTTTGTATGACTCTCACCATGTATGCGTAATGATGAATTACAAAGCCATCATATGTGAGTATTTGTACAGGGTATTTGACTCGTGTGGATCTTCATACTCCATTGTTATTGTCGGGAGTTTTCAAAGCTTTCTTGGCCATCCGAGCTCCGGGAGTAGTGACTGAAGGGATTCTTGATTCTTCACCCACACTCTTCTTTGAATCACTTGATTCATCATCTACATGAAGATTTCGAGATGATGTTTGAGAACTACCATCCACAATGTTTGAAGATCTTAATCTTCCTTTCCATGAAGTGCTACTGGACCCGCTAATTGAGGACTCTTGTGGTCCATTAATTAATTGTGATTCTTGTTCCACATTTGATGGAACATCACCATTTCTAGCCTCTCCATCTTCTGCTATCTTCAGTGGTGGGTACCAGTTAACCATCTCATCAAACACAACATCTCTACTCACTTGCAACTTCCAAGTGGAAGGGTTGAAGCATCTATATCCTTTTTGTTTTAAGGAATATCCAATGAAGATGCACTTCTCAGCTTTTGGATCTAATTTTGATCTCTTCTCATCAGGATCATGCACATATGCAATGCAACCAAACATTATGAGGTGTGAGACATCTGGTTTCTTGCATGTGAATTTTTCTTTAGGTGTCATGCCATGAACTGCTACTGTGGGTGTTCGATTCATGATATACACTGTAGTTGCTACTACTTCAACCCAAAAGTAATTTGGCAAATTCTTCTCATTCAGCATGGCATGTGCTATCTGCAATGTGCTTGTTTTTCCTTTCAGCAATTCCATTCTGTTGTGGGGAATAATTGCATGAGTATTTCCTTTGAATTCCATGTTCTTTCAAGTACTCACTGAATTCATTTGAGAAATACTTTCCCCTTCCATCGGACCTTAGGCATTTGATGCTCACACCCTTCTCCTTTTCCACCATTGCTTTGAAATTCAAAAAATGTTGAAGCACTTCACCTTTGTGTTTCATGAAGTAGACCCACACCTTCCTTATGTGGTCATCAATGAAACTAACGTAGTATTTGCATCCTCTAATGGATTGTGTCTTCGTGGTCCACACATCTGAGTGGATCATTTCCAAAGGTTTGGAACTTACATGAGTTGTCTGAACTGGGAATGGATGCTTAACTTGCTTCCCCAATTGACATGCTTCACAAACTTTTGACATCACCTGTTCTGTTCCTATTTTGGGAAGACCTCCAACAAGATTTTGTTTTTCCATCAGTTTAAGACGTTGGAAATTAACATGGCCAATTCACTTGTGCCAAATTCCAATGTCTCCAACTCTTTTTCCATGTGTGAATAACATGGAATTCACCTTAGGCATGTTCACATTCAAGGTGAACATTTGTTCATTCCTTTTTCCTTTCGCAATCAATTTGCTTTGGTTCTTCATGTCTTCCACAAAACATCCATTTGGGTTGAATGTCACATATAAACCTTGTTCCACCATTTGGCCTACGAAGACCAATTTTTTTGTTATGGTTGGAACATGAAGTACATCTTTCAAGTATTTCGTTTGCCCATCTTGCATGGATAATGGCACCTTGCCGATTTGTGTGATGGGCTGTGTAGTGTCATCACTAGTTTCCACAAAACCGGGTGTCTTCAAATCCTTTGTGTCTCTAAACCATTTTCCATGACTAGTCATGTGATTTGAAGCTCCAGAATCCACATACCAGACATTGTTATCTGATATTCCTCTTATCATTGAATTTGCCATGTGTTGCATCACAAACAGTTGTTCATCACCTTGATTGCTAGTTGATGCATAATTCCCTTTTTGTAGCTTTCCATTTCGTGCATCATGTTCCTTTTGATAACAGTTCTTTGCCATGTGCCCAGGTTTCCCGCAGTAATAGCAATTTGAGTTGCTATTTGGTTTTTGACCTCGATGATTTCCACCACGACTTCCTCTTCCTCTAAAATTTCCTCATCCACCTCCATGAGACTAAACTTCATGTTGATGATGTCCACCATGTGAACTTCCGTGTCAGCCTCCAAATGAAGTTTTAGCACCTTTACCTCTACCTTTATTGGAATTTGAATAGAAAGCACTTTCTTGTGATCCTCCATTAGATGAGGTACCAACAACTCTCATCTCTTCACTTATAAGCACGGTTATTAAATCTTGGAAATTGAGAAATGTTTCTCGAACTGCAATTGAAGTACTAAACTGGCTATAGTATTTTCCAAGACCATTCAAGGTCACGGCCATTAGATCTTCATCATCTACAGGGGCTCCTATAGATGCAAGGTTTTTCACCTTTGTAGAATAGTCATTGATGTTCATTTTGTTTTTTAATAGATTATGCAACTCTTGCTTGAGCTGCATTTTGCGGGCTTGTGTATTAGTGTTATACATATTCACCAATGTATCCCAAGCTTGCTTGGGTGATTTTGCATCTTGAATATGCACAATCATGGAGTCAGACACATTCATAGAAAGCCAATACAAGACTTTCCTTACTTTTTCATGCCAAATTTTATTGGCTTGAATTTGTTGTTGTGTGGGGTTTTCTGGGAGAAGAGGTTCTGTCTCATCACCAATTATGAACTCCCAATAACCTTTCCCCATCAAGAACTTCATAATCCTAAATTTTCACATTTGGAAATTGTTCTTGTTCGATTTCTCAATTGCAATTTGAGAAAGACCATCCGCCATCTTTCAAGGCAACACTCAAGGTCTTCTTAGGGTTTTTAGAATTGGAATTAGGGTTTTGCTTCCTTAGGTTTCTAGGATTAGGGTTAGGGTTGAACAAGATGGACCTTGTATATATATGTATGTCTCAAGTATTATACGAAATTCTATATTATACATAGATTTTACGTATATGTATGTATTTCGTATAATATCTTGTATGGTATTAAGTACATGATTACATACCAAACTTTCGTATGAAGGTCTTCATAATGTATTTGTGCTTCCCAATCTTCAAACTCCTTTCAAGTTCTCCCAAGTTGTATTTGCTCCACTTCAAAAATTTGTTTTAATGTCTTCTTAATGTAAACTTTTGTCATAACAACTTTGCGAAGCTACACCACTCACATATGACCTTGAATCCTTTTGAAATTTTTTTGATGCATGTAAAGTTATGTCTACTACTGTCTCTCAAAATTTCAGCTCACTTGACTTCCTAAAATGAGAGATTTTGTTGCTTTCCTTGAAGTCACCTCAAATTGGGACCTGAACACAAAATGACTTACCAACTCGCTCTTAACAACTCCAAAATCCTTGAGATTTTGAGAGACACATATATGTCTTCTATCTCTGTTCAAAATTTCAGCTCTATTGGTGACGACCACAAAGAGTTATCACTCTCAAAAGAAACTGACTTCAAAACTTAAGCTGAAACTTTAGATGCTTAAATCTCTCTCAATATAGATCCAAATGACTTGAAATTTCTCTCACGTATTGAATCCTTTATGATCTATAAGATCTCAAAGGTGCATATCCAAAAAAGCTCAAACAAAGGAGATCTGACCAAAAAAACCAAATCTGACACAGAATCTTCAAAAACTCATAACTCTCACAAAACACATCTTTTTCTTCTGAAATTTTGAGAATAGAAGTGTCTTATAGTCTTCTACAATATCTCCAAGTTTCACTCCAAGATGTTTTCACAGTAGATCTAGATCTAGACTTAAAAATTTGACTTCCATAACTTTTAATATGTGGATCTCCTCTCACCTCTTTTCTTTTCTTTCTCTTCACTTCTTTCCTTTCCCCGTTTCTCTTTTGCACTTGACAAACTCTTATGATATTACTAGAGACTCTCAAGCTCTAGTTCTAGAGACTTTTTAGCTCTAGATCTCTTTCAACCTTCTCATCAAACAACCTAAGCTCTGATACCATGTTAACAAATAAGAGATCTACTCAAGTGCAAACATAAAACTTTATTGAAAGGAAACTATAACACGATGTTCACAACACAAAACAAAACATCAAGAACTCCTCAAGGTTCTTGTCACATGAAATACATAAACTTGTGTAATGAAGAAAAGAGAAACAAACCATCAACACCAAGGTATTTAACTACAAGACCAAACCACAAATAACCAAACTAAAATAAGTAAAGAAAGTAACTCAACCTTGTGAAAGTAACTTAGTTACTTTCCTATTCTAGTAACTAATGAAACCTAACTAGTTGAGCTTGAATTCTCAACAAGTGGGTGGGGTTGGTGGTAGCTAATGTTAGTGGTCTCTTAATGCGAATGGGTTTTCAGAGGGTTATAATAGGTGGGTCATGCAAATTCATGGGTGGATTTTTTTGCATGGTTCATATTATGGGTGGGCTCTTTAGGGAGGGTTGAAAAATAAAAAGAAGGCTAAGGACGGTTAGGCTACCATGTTGTCAATTGTTGAATCTTAGTGGAAGGCATCAATGGAATATAAGGTTGCAATGATGGGTGCCAAAGTGGATTCTATGGAGTTTAAAGTGGTTACCATGTCAAAGTTTATATCTATTATCAAAGACCTTTTAATGCAAAAAAGGAACAAATGGAGGGGATGCAAATCAATAACCCATGAGGACCCACCACCAAATGATGTGCCCCAAAACATGGCCACACCACTTGCAAAAGGAATAACCCTAAAGGAGATGGCAACCATACTAGTCATTGGGGTTGAAACTATTGAGCCCAGCCCCCTTTTTTGAAAGTGGCGTCAAGTGGACAAGGTGTGGACACGCCACAACAACAATGTTTAAGGCTAAAAACACATTCATGCAACACTACCCAACCGAAAATTTTGAACCCCTAGTCTCTTCAAGAAAGAAAGGGGTTGTCATCTACACATGTCCACCCAAAAAGAGTGCTTGAAGAATCCATTATTGTAGCTAACCTTGATGTTCATAATGAGGGAGTCTAGGTTTAGTGGGTTTTGGTGGGGTTGGTGGTAGCTGTAACCCACCAATGGTGGGGTGGGGTGGTGGTAGATAACTGTTAGTGGTTTCTTGGTGGGTGGGGTTGGTGGTAGTTAAATGCCAATGGTCTCTTAATGCTAGTGGTTTCTTAGTGGGTTGAAAATAGGTGGGTTATGAAAATTCAGGGGTTCTTTTTGCATGGTTCATATAATGGGTGGGTTCTTTAAGGAAGGTTGAAAACTAAGGGATGCAAATCAATAACCATTGATGACCCACCACCAAGTGATGTGCCCCAAAACGTGGCCAC
>Ga0209208_10008784_pt1 | contig 13397 bp, 10 predicted proteins | sample S1TSphfallax_3_FD_187694 | JGI IMG/M metagenome (GOLD analysis project Ga0209208, IMG submission 187694) | Host-associated microbial communities from peat moss isolated from Minnesota, USA - S1T2_Fd - Sphagnum fallax MG (SPAdes) (version 2) | ecosystem: Host-associated > Plants > Peat moss >...
CACTGATCTTCTTAGTTTTCTTCATTTATTCGTTTGAGAACTTGACATGTTTTAAAACAAAAATTGCAACCAAATGATATGTCATGCAAAATAGTTCCTCATAAACCTCCTGATGGCAGGTTTGCAAAATGTGCACTTCGAAACATGGTTGGGAAATGTGGTAGGAAGGGCATTGAGGATGTTGGAAAGACCCCAAAAATTTGCTTTTGAGGCAACAAGGACTGCCCAAAAAGATATCATGGGTGTTAGAAATATTAATGTTTTAGTAGGTGAAAATTAAATATAATATTCTAAAATCAGAAATGAAAATAATTTCATGGACAAATCTATATGATCATGTATTGTTAATATTTGGTAACTAATTATTTTTTAAATAATTTATTTATCGTCACTAGTAGTGCGAAGCAGATGGAGCCCAAGTTTTAAATTAATAATAATTATTCTATAGTGACATAATGTCATTGTAAAATTCTTGTAATTACTTAATTTGTTTGTAAGTTAGAATTACAATACTTGCATAATTAATTTACAATTGAACTTAATTATTCATAATCTATAATATATAATATCTAACTTTAGTTATTATTTAAGTTTCTAGAATAATCATAATTTAATTGAAATAATTAATGTTTGACCATAGGTACATGGATTGTAATATAATAAATTAAAATATTTATTTCTTGTAACTATTTGTCCATATATGGATAACTTTCGTAAATAATTATAAATGATTATTTTAAAGTTATAGTTTACGCTAAATAATTATTGTTACAAAATAGATTTTTATATTATATAGTTTATATTCTTATAGTAAAAGAAATCAATTATTGTAATTATTATTACATTATTTTAAAATCATTGTAATTACTTCAGATAAAAATTAATTATAGTCTATGCATATTTATTTTCTAATTGAACATAATTATTCACAATTTGTAATTTATAACTTTTTAAATCTGAATTAAAAATTTGGAGAAAAATTATAATGTAGTTAAAATAATTATTGTAATGATTGTAATTGTAGGAATTATTATTGTACAATAAATTGATTTTTAAAATTTCAAATTATGTAATTAATTATATATGATTATTAATCATGAATCTACTGAACATAAATTAACTTTTTAAATTATTGTAAAATTACTATAATACGACTTCAAAATTTATCCCATATTATTTGTTCTCCATTCCTATTTTGAACTTTATATAAGTAAGGGGTATAGTCATCCAATTTCACATTAAAAAATTTGTGCACATCGGATGAGCTAATCAAAAGGTTTAACTCAAAACAAAAATAATAATAATGAACAATTCTAAACTACCTACTTCCTCAACCTACTTATTTACCTAGTTAAATAGGTCCCTATTTTGACCTACCTCCCTAGGTCAACCTATGTACCTACCAACCTAATATTAATATTTTTATTAAATTCAGTAAAAATGCCACATGTCATAATATAAAACTATTGAAGCATTTGAATTGAATGTTCTAGGTTATTTCAAAATAATAAAAATATATATTTTAAATAATTAAATATTGAAATGCGTGGCAACATATCATTTGCCCTCAATAGTGATGAAAATAGTTGCATTTTAGTTGCATGTGAGAATACATATATAATGGAATAAAAAATGAACTTGTATTTGTTGACTTTTTCTTTCGTTCAATATCCCTTTACGTTTGATATTAATATCACATGTGATTTGTCCAAAGTGATTAAGGGGATTTTATTTGTAAATGTCACTTGTAACTAAAATTTAGTCACAAAGACCAATCAAAAATACATGTTTTCTTTTAGTAGAAAAAACAATTGTGGCTACCTTGCAATGTCAATAGGAAATTGAATGTAAGTATTGCAAAAAAATGTGATCATCCATTGATCAAGTTTCCTTTTAATCTATTATGAAAATATACAACGAACCTTGAATGCAAGTATGATGAAATAGGTGCACATGCACACCTATGATATTTGGGCAAAATGTGGTATGGTTTAAATTGGTATGAATTTTTTAATGTTCTAATGTTTGCTCCACCTTTCATTTTTTGACATTAAACGCATGAAGCACAAATACATGTATTCAATTTCCTTGGCCAACAAGCAATGTGGATATATGTTGTAGTGAAAGAATAAGCAATGTCCACGCATTTATGTTATCAATTTTTGTTTTGGAAACCATTGTCTTGCTACTAATTAAAATTAAATCATGAAATATTTAGGTTGGATTTAAGGCTCCTTTCAATTTGACAAAACTCAAATTTATTTTTTCTTTCAGAAGATAATGAAGATAACTCAATTTCAAACGTAAGACTGATACAACCCCTTCCATTCATTTGGGGTTTGAATTTTATAATTTGAAAATAAATGATGTTTAGGATATTTCATTTTTGAAGATTTGTATATGATTGTTTATGTTTTTGTTTAAAGTTATGCACCTAAAACTTGTAGTGTATACATTATATGCATTCAAATTGAAGATGATGGGTTTACAAATGTGTGAAGATATTATAATTTTTTTGTCATCAAAACAACAATATGCAAGACTAGGGAGGGGTAATGGAGGATATTTGTTCATGATTAAGGTTTAGGGTTTAAAGGTCTTTTGCATTTATTTGTCTTTTGCATTTGTGGTTTTTATAAACTAGAGGTGTACATTTAAAACTCATAGCACTTACATTATGCATTAGTATACAATTGTAATATTTTTACAATCAAAATCACAATACACATTACTAGGAAAGATATTGCAAGTTTTGCCTTGTCCATTTTGAACACTAAACTAAGTCTTTATCACATTGGATATCACATGCATGAAAAGACCACAAAAATGTTCAACAACGTGGAATGGACATTTGGTACTCAATCAAGGATGGTACAACCTTGTGAGGTGGCATCTTGCTACAAAATTTAATGAAAGTCAAGGTGATTACACATTAAATATTCCATTTTTTGGGTCAAATGGACATTATTTATAGGAATAAAGGTAAGTTTAATATAATATAGGTTGGGATATGATTGAAAAATTTAGAGGTGACTCATCTAAAGTAATATATAGCACTTGTAAAATCAAAATTTAAAAACTAAAAATAAAATGTTATCATTTCACTATAAAGTGGACTTTTACAAGGATGTGACAAACATCGTCATAAGGTGGACGTTTTCATGAATAGAACAAGCATAGTCATAGTTCATAAATAATGTTATGAACATTTATTACGTAATAAACATGTGTTAAATATTTTTTTCCCAATATGATTGTAAACTTATTGTAATGTTAAAATAAAAGTTTCCAAGTTTCATGAAAAAAAAGACATATTAACCTACATGACATTTGTTAATTATAAAAACTAAAAAAACCATGTTAAGTTGGTTTTTTATTGCGAGAATAGATGCCCACATTGGGACATGTGTCATAGTTTGAAAACTTGTATGTTTAAGATTTAATTCTCACACTTGCATCCTAGTTTGAAATAGGCAAATTTGCAATCCCAAGACGTCCAATATTCGAATTTAAAACTTTAAAAAGTCGAAGTATAGACTTCAAAATATGTCCTTTTTTGGTCCACCATAGTGTGTAAGTCACTTGACAGAAAACGTGAAGAGAAATGCAAAGACAAATAGGACAAGAGACCTTCATTTGGACCCTCCATATATGAAAAATAGAAAATGCATCGTCGGTATGCAAATTGATGTTTCTCAAGAATTGACCATTTGATTACCAACCGACAATGGATTTTTCTGTGTCTGCCCTAAAATTGACCATTTGATGACAAACCCACAATGGATTTTTCTTCGTCTGCTAAATTGACCAATTGTTGACAAACCCACAATGGATTTTGTCTTTGTCTGCCAAGTGACAAGAAAGTTGGAGTTTTCTTCCTCCCATTGTTGGGACTGTTAGGTAGCTGAGACTGTTTTGGCCTTGGCCTCCCAAGTGGGTAAGCCCTTGGTCATGATTGGGGCAATGCTTTTGGCAGGGAGGGGGGAGGGGCCCGAATTCACTAAAGCTCAACTTGAAAAATATGATTTTGACCTATACAGAGGATTTTTCATGGAAATTTTCATGGAAAAAAGGCCCAAATTCGCCAGATTTTGAAGAAAAAAAATCCAAATCGCCAGATTTTTATTGTAAGTTCCATTAGGTAGGTCAAGAATGTAAAAGGATTCTGATTTTTTTCCTACTTTCATATATAGTATGTAGCCAAATCTGGCTAAATCATCTTATGGATGATTGCCACTTCAGCTACATCAAAAATTGAAAAAGGAAAAGTGTGGGACTCGGGGGTTGTATTCTTTTTTCATTTGCAATAAGAATATGTTGTTTGCTTTATATATATATATATATATAAAGCTAACAATAGCCAACAAATTCCGTGTCTAAAAAATTAATCAATTCAAAAGCGGAAAGTCATGCACTGTAAAATATCTTATTTGTGTCATTGTCAGCCTCGTGCCTTGGCAGATCTGCTTTTGTGGCTATTGTTTAGGGTAAGGACATGAAGGGGAAAGAAGGTGAGAAGTTAGAAAGAGATGGAAAAAAAAAAACTTAGTGAGAATCTATGTAGGTGAAGGTTTTGTAATTAGGACCATTGGTCTGTTGGCCTCAACATTGGTCCATTGCCTCAACATGAGACCTCAAATCCAGAATGTTGTGGTTACAAAACCTTCTCATATACATAAAAGCCCCAACTATTTGAGTGGGAGGTAGCACAAATTATGGGTGAGTAGGACATAGAAATGTATCCTTAGGTGTAAAGAGCACGTAACAAAAGAAAATATAATTTATCCAACTTTTTGCATGCGAATTCAGGGGAACATGTCAAAGCATGCATGGCAAAGAGTCTCATGCACTATGCTCTACAATTCGTCACTTGAACAAGAAATTCACTCAGGGGACATTTCAATGCAGGTAAGTCAAGAAGCTCATGCATTATGGTCTTCAATTTGCCACTTGAACAAGATATTCATTCAGGGCACATGTCAAAAGCAGCCCCCTCAAAGAACTTATGCACTATGCTCTTGAATTCGTCAATTAAACAATAAATTAAAAGTACCCGATCAGCATACCATCACTTGGACATCTGTAAGCTCTTGAAATCATCACATTCACAAGAAGTTCAAAGTACCCGATCAGCATACCATCACTTGGTCAACTATAAGCTCTCCAATTCATCACATTCACAAGAAAATCAAAGTACGGGATGATTGTACCATGACCGGGGAATTGATATCATATTGCCTTGGAAGCTTTTGATGGAATACGTTAAATCCGCAATTTCAATGACTTTTTTTTCCCTTACTGCCCATTTGCCCATTCAAAATGTGTTTGGAGGCACACTGGCACATTTTGGTGCTGCCCATTCTACACTTTGGGTCCTGTTGGTTCCTGTTACAGGCTCAAGATGTGCAAGACACCCCCCCAAAGTGTGTAATCCACAGCACCAAAATGTGTCTCAGCATCATCCATTTTTTTAGAGAAAAAAATTGGATCAATTGGGCTGAGCAAGAAAAAGGAAGTAGGACCCATTGCTGGTATAATTGTTTTAGGCTTTTCACTCAACCATTGGCAAGAAACTCAAAGCACATCCGACCAAGTACCATGACTTGGACTTAAAGTATCTTGGGATTTCCACTTTGTCAAATTTGGCAAGAAATTCATAGCACATCCGACCAGGTACACTTGGTCTTCAAGTACCTTGGGATTTCTACTTTGTCAGATTTGGCAAGAAATTCATAGCACACCCAACCAGGTACCATGATTTGGGCTTGATGCCCTGTCACCTAGGTGGTCAAATTATATTACTTTTGGGAAAATGCTGAAACTTTCAAAACAAAAATCTTAAAGAAAATACATGTGTGTTGGAAAAATGAAGGATGTTTTGGAACAAATATCAGCCTGGATCTTCTAATTTTTGACATGTGATCTTTCAAAATTATTTGTTTATTGGTCAAGCAGCTGTACTACTGTAGGGCCACATTGAACGAGCACCCACCAATGCACCATCCACTAGATGCCACTTGCACCATCCACTAGATGCCCCTAATTACTCCGTTGTGGATGAATCTCAACTGAGTTAATATTTGGTTTCACCTTGGTAAGCAATTTTGTAGGAAATAGGTTTCATATATAGGTAGATAGGTAAGAAAATAGGTAACTACTACGTAAGTAGATGGTTTATACCAGTGTTGTCCATGTAAATGGTTTGGGACTTACACTCCTTGTAGGGTAGAGAGGCTGGTCATAGTACACTAAAGGTAAGGTTTCTCACTCTTTTTGCAGGAGGGCCCATTGTTTATGGTGTACAAAGAGTAGATGAAACCCTCTTCTTTGCGCATCTATTGCACTAAAAATTGGAAAGAATGGATTAGAAATGCGAAAAAGTTATGGCCCTTTGAAGTTGGGGGGGGGGTCATTTTTACAGAAAAATTTCAATTGAACAGCTCGTAGCCTATTTCTGAACCCCTCGAAAAATCCTTAAATATTATGCTGTTGCCTTTAGAGTTAGAAGATGATTGGTAGAGCTTAAGATGGTGATTTCAGAGCACTTTATTTTGCTCAATTTGAACAATGAAAAAGTTATGCACCAATGAAGTAGGAGGGGTCAAAATGAAGAAAAATGAAAAAAAAAAAGTTTTACAATTTGAAAAAATGTATTTTTCTTTAAAAAAAATTTTGGCTGCTCCTTTGGCTTTGCATTTCAAAGATGATTTGTAAAACTTGAGAAGGTGCTCCTATAACATTTTAAATCACTCAAAATGGAGAACAATTGAGAAACATATGCCAAAGTGTTTGATGATAAGCTAGTGTTCGGTGTCTCAATTTATTCTAAGTGTAAATCCCATAGTGCAATTTATATACACTTTGTGCAAGTGTGAATGTGAAACCATGTAACTTCATTTTATGCTGTGTAAAACAGTGTAAGTATAAAAATAAAAATATTTATATAATTTTATGTGGTCCGATACAACAATGTAAATGTAAAAAAATGTACAATATATAAATATATATATTTATATGATTTGAGATGGCTATGTAAAACAATGTAAATATGCAGCAATGTAAGAAATGTGATTTTTAGTTGAGGAGCGGACATTTCATAATGTTTTGGATGATGATAAGCCAGCTAAATGACCCATTGCCAAAAAAAATAAAAAAACCATCAAAATATACACCCACAACTAATTCATATGACTTTGCAAGAAGGTCTGGTCATTAAAGATATATAATAAAATTATCTTAAAGTAGGGAAAACAACACTAGAACCCTATGTTTGATCATAAATAAGGTGAGATTCAAAAATAAAATAAAATCATTAGCATTCAAGGGTGGCAGGACCTCAGTTGATGAACTAAGTTTCACCCTATTTTTCCTTTTTCTTTAGCGCCTCCCTTACTCCTACTTGTAAAGCTACTATAATTACTCTTGAACATTGTGTATTAAATGTTGATTTTGAGCATTTTATTCCTAGATTTAGTAACATTTTCTCATTTTATGGATACCCCTGAGAGAAGGGTTTGGGGTGAAAGGAGGACCAAAGACAGGGTGACTTTACAAATAATTTTAGCATTTACACTTACACGCCTCAAAACACTTACATGAGGCCGTGTAAGTATAAAAAATAAAATGTACACTGCATCAGGTTAAGATTTGTACGTGCAAAAAAATTAGACATGTAAGTGTAAATGATTTACACTTACACCGGATTTACACGCTGTATATACAGCTATTGACACTTACATGCACAACACTGGTTTATACATATGTAAGGGCTGTTTTTACTACTTACTTACTAACAACCCAACTTCTCTGGGTTGTTAGTAAATATGTAATTAGAAACAGCAACTGAGCTAACCACCATGGTTAACTAGGGAACTGGAACCTAACAGACAACTGTTTCCTGACCACTTGCCATCCATCCTTCACAGAGCACTGGTGGGTGCTGGTTCACTGTGGCCCTACTGTACTGCATGATGATACGAGCCTTATGAAACGGAAGTGCAACAGAGTCTGCTCGCGTGTGTTGACTGCACTAGCGTAGTTGCATGCTATAAATGCACAACTATCGAACTGCAGCTCAACACAGTCTGCTCATCGCCAAACAAACAAGGGTTTGAAGGCATCCGACACTATTGCATCAAACTGCAGCTCAACACAGTCTGCTCATCAATTTCAAGGGTGACATCAATGGCGGCACTACTACTGCATGCGACTTCCAGCATCATGGGTGCAGCACACAATGGCCCAGCCGTTTGTGCCCATCACAAGAACGTCGTTCTGCTTCAAGGTTCGAAGTTGCACAACTCCTCATTGCAAGCTTCTCGATTGACAGCGTTCAGCAAGTTTAAGTGCATGACAGCTTCCGGTTCAAACTCTGCAAATTCTTCTGTGATTTTGGCGACGAGTAACCTTCATGCAGGTCACAACTCGCAGGTATAGTAACTTACTCAATTTCCTTTGAGCCAGTAGAGAGCCTGGGACCATGTCAACATCCCAATAGACAAACACTGGATCATTTTGTGTAAGACTGCATAATTGCAAACAAGTATTCTTTTGTAGTTATGTGACCATCAGCATAAATTCTTCATACTGTAATTAAAAGGAAGAAGACGACATTAATATTCACCAAGTGCAGCTTATGTCAACTACTTCTTGGCTTAATTAGGACATCTTTTCATTAGGCTATTCTGATCACAACAGCTTTCCATTATGTTTTCTCAACTAGCTGATCTACTCACAGTCATCTCACAGCTTTACCGGTCAAGCATGGATCAATTGCAGGTGAGAGCTGCGAGAGCTGCCACTCACCATAGAACTTAACATCTGTCTTTTTTTTCATGAGAACATGTGTTCCAAGAGTTCCTAACGTGACTAATGGGATATTTTCAATGCACTTGCAACCCTCCAATGGAAAGTGACTGTTCTTGTAGCAAGAATCAAGGCCCTATGTTGATGGCTTTCCATTCGACTGTTGTGATCACAACACACTATGTGTAATGGTGATCACAGCAGCCTAAGGAAAGAGAACCTTACTCCCTTGCTTCCCAACCCTTTCCTTTGCGGTCCTTAGCCAAGTGATCAGGGGATACTGTGTGATAATTATCAGGTTGCAGCCATCTCAATATTAACACTTTCAAACTCATTTCAACTTGCTTGATCAGTTCATTGCACGTCACTAACCCAAGTTTCAAACTATTTTTATTGTCTTGTAGGCAAACCATGATACTCATATGGTCGACGGCATTTCTAACGGGTAACGGGAATACTCAAATTTCAATTATTTCAATTATTCCTTTCTGCATGTTATAATCTAACGAAAAATTTGTCAAAATTGTTCTTTGCACTCATAGATTCTGAGTTCCTATTAAGTCATGATCCTTCAATATTCACGCACCCTCGTGATGCAAATATTAACCGATTTTTATTTTCCTAACCTTGTAACAGATCACTGTGGGTTGGACACGACACACAAGCAGACCACAATATGAAGGAGCTGGTGGAGAGACAACGACAACAGGCTCTTTTGGACTTTGTTGTTCCTGATTTCAATCCCCCTTTTCCTCTCAGCCTGAATCCAGGTCTAGAAGAAGCTAACAAAGCAGCCCTTAAATGGGCTAGCCACTATTTTGAATCTCTCATGAGTCCTGAAAATTTCCAAGCTTTGTTCTATCGAGCGAACCCTCACATGCTAGCTGGACTATGCTATCCAGATGCCCCAATTTCTCGTCTTGAGTTTGGAATAGAGTTTGTGACATGGCTTTACGTCTTGGATGATGAAAGCATTCAATATCAGAAACGCTCCTGGGAGGAGTCCATTCAAATGCAGCTGGAGATACAAGCTGTAATCATGTCAGCATTTCCGCAAGACCAGAGTCTACGAGAGAATCTGGTGGAATGTGTGAACAGTGAGCTTGGACGCTTTGAATCCCTTAAGGATTTCGTTGACAATGTCGTCGCACAGGCTACTATAAGACATCAGCTTGGAGCAGGTATGCGAGCTCTTGCTACTTAGTAATATAATAGAGTTTTTTCCCTTAAAGTCACCCAGGCTGCCTTGGAGCCTTATTTGCACCTTGAAAGTGGGTACTTGTTTCATCCCCAAATGAGGGTTTATCCTTAAAGTAGGCAAAACTTCTGAATTTTTTAATAATACCCAGGATGAAAGATCACAAAATTGAAAGGCTGGGAAAAATATTTATATCAAAAGAACGTAACTTTAAATAACAGTGAAGCCTCAGCAGTGAGCAACATAAAAACTCAGCATGAAACTCGTTTTTGGTCCTAACAGGAGTTTCAACCCTTGTTGAATGTTCAGAGTATGATGAACACATATCTCCAATCGCTGCAGCTTTGGGGGATTGGTGGACAAGAGTATTGTCTATCATGCCAAAAGAATGGAGCATTCGGTTTGGAAAAGTATTGCAACAAAGTGCATTCGCCCATTTTTTGGAATCACATAATTTACACCACAAAATTTTTTCTTCAGCTGCCACTTACATCCTCGAAAGGAGAAAAAGTGGATTGGCACCCTCTTGTATTGTATGTACAACATTCTCCCAAATGCTTTTGTAAATTTGAAACTAGAATCCATTACAACTTTGCTTTGAACATAGTTTGAATCTAGGATATAGTGTACATGATCAAGGCCTAGAGTGTGTTGAATCATTTGAGTTGGTTCAAAACTAGGCTAGTTTATGTACACAAGAAAAAAAAACTCTAATAACAAAACTAAGTAGAAAATAATTCAATTGAAATATAAACTTTTGACATATAGAAAAATGTTGGAAACTTCAAAACGCTAATCATGATCTAATTTTTTAAACTTCATTTTGAATTGAATAATTGGTTGCATTTTGATGCAGCATCTTCAAGAGCTTCTCCAAGATGTATTTATCCCAGACTCAATATATGAAAGCCCGCCCATGCAGCGTCTCCTCGATGCTGCCATAGATGCAATCTGCTGGAACAATGATATTTGGTCATTTAAAAAGGTGATCATTCTACTCACATTCAAAACCTTTGAAATTTGTTCTAGTAAATTTGGAGGTATGCTTACAAAATGTACAAATCAATGGGGCATTTTGAAAATTTTGAAATATTGCATCCTTGGAAAACAAAACACCCAGGTTTGTGGGCTCACATCATTGTTTTTTCATGATAAATGTCATGTAGTCATTGGGTATCATGAGAAACAATGAAAGAAATTTATTGATTTTTATGTAGAGTTCAGATTTGGGCTCATACTCAACTCCACCTCACAAGGCCTTTCTTCTAGTAAAGCTTGCCTTGAGGGATCTACCAGGTTACATAATCTATTTAATTATACCTTATACAATTTGTTCAATGTAATTAGTATCCTTGCTATTAATAAGAATCACATACAATTTTTTTTCCCAAAATGGTTTAGTTTGAATAATGAATATTTTATGGTTTACCCTAAGGTCAATTTCATCATTAAATTATCTTTTAAAATAATGAAATGAATTTTTCAGAAAATATGAAATCATGTTGTACTTAATTATTTTTTCAAATGGTAATTTCACAAGTAATAAATAGTTCATTAGCATTAATGGTTGTGCCTTTTATGGAAAATTTATTAAACCAATTACAATCAAAATAGGGAAATGTTAGAAAAAACTAAAATCACAATTCATGATAACACCTAATGAACATTTTTTAAAATGTGGGAACAAAGTAAAGATTTACATTGTGTATAAGTCACAAACAAACATAACCAATAAATCATGAATTCTGAATGTAGTCCAAAGTCTTAAACATCATTTTTTTAACATTCTAGTACACCTACTGATTTTAATGTGCAAAACAATTCAATCCATAACAGGAATTCATGGCTGGAGAAGAAATGGCCAATTTGGTGTTTTTGGTCAGCAAAGAAGAAGGGTGCTCCTTCAACAAAGCTGCAGAAATTGTGACTGAAATGACGATGGATAAGTGCAAAGAGATGCAACTTGCAGCTATCGAACTAAAGGAATATGGAAAAATCCATGACTTAACAACCATGGAGGAAGTTGCAATTGAAGAATACATCTCATGTTGCAACCATTGGATTAGCGGAACACATAAGTTTCATTCCCAATCTTCTCGATTCCAATTGGTGCATGCATAAATGATGGATGATTTTATCCATGTAGATACATGTGCTTAAAAATATACAAGTATAACAAAATAATGTTGGAAACTACATGAGGAAAATAATTATATCCATAAAGGCAACATTTTATTTAATGCAATGAGATACAACAATAAACACTTATATATCTATTCTATGAAGAGGTATGCATGTTATTTTACCAATAGATTGTTATGTAGCTAGTCACAAGGATTGCACTTTATCTTTTATTATGTGTTTATCACATAAAATATGACATTTTGTAATATTCACAACACTCTTCAACAAAACTATTTTAGATATTTACCTGATTCTCTTTAATTTTGATCTTCACACATGCCAAGACTTGTCGTATGTGACTAAATTATTTCTACACATGCCAAGACTTGTCGTATGTGACTAAATTATTTCTACACATGCCAAGACTTGACATATGTGACTAAATTATTTCTACACATGCCAAGACTTGACGTATGTGACTAAATTATTTCTACACATGCTTCATGGAAATTTGTTTTCCATCTTCATGGTCTCATAATTTTCACACTTTTACTTCTTTCCTTGAACTTTTTAAAAGATTGTTTTGGTGACAATTCAAAATAATTGAAGCATTTTATTTTGCACTAAGTTGGCTTGTTGCATAACATTGTTTTCTTGAATAGAATGTGGTGTAGTACACTCCCTTGCAAAATGTCCATATATCCCACATCTAGCAACATAGTAGCCTTTGCTCTTTAATCTTTTGAATCCCATGTTGATTGATGAGTAGGTGTAGTTGGTCTAAATGAAGTTCCATTTGTAACATTCCAAAATTTTTGATTGATTGATCTCTTCAATAAAACATCACTTCTTTTTTTTCTGGAGAAACCACCTAAATGCCTTATATATGTATTTTATGAAGAGGAATATCTTTTGATCTCACTAATAGGTTGTTATGTAACCAACCACAAAGATTGCATTCTTTCATTTATTATGTGTCTATCACCTATAATATGACATGTTGTAATATCCATAACACATAACACCTTTGTTTGTTCAAGATTTTCAAAATAAGAAAAAGTCACAAACATAGAGCAAAGTTCATTCCCTAGTGATGACATTCTTCATTTTGCAACTTAAAATTCTTTAAAATTCTTCATTTAGCACCTTGTCATAACATTCTTTACCCGCGAATGTTTACCAAATTACACTGTTTAGTTGAAAAGGCAAGTAAAAGGGTCCAAACTACATTTAACAGGCTAATGTGTTTACTTTCATTTAGGGATATTAT